>Ga0105356_10000041_pt1 | contig 97119 bp, 95 predicted proteins | sample GOMGulsemesocosm_3_FD_83502 | JGI IMG/M metagenome (GOLD analysis project Ga0105356, IMG submission 83502) | Methane-oxidizing microbial communities from mesocosms in the Gulf of Mexico - GOM9D Gulf of Mexico | ecosystem: Environmental > Aquatic > Marine > Cold seeps | place: Gulf of Mexico...
CCACATATGTTTGTACAACCATGTTAACTCCGCTGTTTTAGGATATATTACTATCTTAACAATCGGGGGGCGCGACAACTTGAGGCAGCGCAATATTTGAACGATAAAACACATCAATTATCGATTAATGATGATTGAAAATAGTATATGATGCGCGTTAAATAATGACCTACCAAGGAATATTAATGCACAGTGTTTTAGTAGATGGGCAGCAAGTAATACCGAGTAAAATTGTATGTATTGGGCGAAATTATGTTGAACACATCAGTGAACTTGGCAACGAAGTCCCCGATCAAATGGTGGTTTTTGTTAAACCCAATAGCGCGATTAGCGAGGGATTACTCAGTTTTTCGCAAGAGCCATTGCATTATGAAGGGGAACTTTGTTTTCTCTATACGCAAGGAAAATTTAGTGCGGTAGGCTTTGGGTTGGATCTCACCAAGCGCGATTTACAGAGTAAGCTTAAAGCCAAGGGGCTACCTTGGGAGCGCGCAAAAGGCTTCGATGGCGCTGCGCTATTTAGTGAATTCATCAGCATCGATGCCATTAAAGATGACTTAAATTTAACCCTGACCATCGATGGGCAACTCACGCAACAGGGCGGCGTTAGTTTAATGATGATTAAACCAGCACAAATTCTAACGCTACTGCAGTCCTTTATGACCCTAGAAGATGGCGACATCGTGATGACAGGTACGCCTAAAGGCGTTGGACCGATATTAGCAGGCAGCACATTTTCTGCAACGGTTAGGCAGGGGACGCAGCAACTATTAAGTGCTACTTGGCAAGCTATTTAAGGGTTAAAAACGATCGAGTACTTTGTTCGCTTATTACTATTTAAGCCGAGCTCAGGTTATTTACTCAGTTTCACTACTGTTTGGGCATAAATAGACCACGCGAGAAAGGCGCGGATTTTTTCATAGTGACTGTTGTGTAGACGGTTGCCTTGATTGAGTCGCTCCTTCTTGCGCTGTTCTAAGTCACTACGGATCTGCTGCAACTTGTCCTTTGCCTGCGCTTTATTAAGCTCGCTTAGGCCAAATAATGGAAACTGATCTAAGGCAATTTTTAGTGCTTTAGGGCTTTTATTCCACTCGATAACCGCCTGCCACTGCTTTTTGCTAGCAAGGCCGCGGCTATGGCAATTGGGGCACTCTATAAAATAGGCACGGCGATACAATTGTTGCTGCTGCTTATCGACTAAGCCAGGTAATTGACAAGTTTTAGGGATGTCAAAGACACAAGTGGCCTTATTATTTTGGCACTGGGCACACGGGGCAATGTGCTCAATACTTTCAGAGACAGGATCAAATAGACCGTAGAATCGTGGATTCATCTTACGCAGCCATTCCTTAGTATAGTTAAGATACCGAGATAATAGCTGAGATGGGGTTACTTTACCTTGATCATAGACAATTTTTAAATTGCCTATGTGTTTAGTAACAATACGATAAGTTCTTTGGGACCGTGAGCGCCATAAGCTAATGTTTGTTGAATATCGGCTGTTTTAGACGGGCCCGAGACTAGTACCACATTAGTCGGCAATTTGTCGGCCCACTGTTGCTTGACCATCAACTCATCAAATGATCGATAGAGCGTCTTGGCGTCGACAATCACAAAATGTAGCGGTGGCACCAAGGATAGGGTACGTGGCTCATCTTTGGTCGGCCACAATACAATGGTACCCGTTTGCGCGATAGCACAGCGTGAGCCCGTGATACCGGCGGGGGTATGATCAAATAATCGCTGCTTGTTATCGCTAAAATCAAAATCATACTTGCTCAATTCGATGCTGTTATCAGTTTGCTCAATATCGTGCGTGTACTCGCTGTTATCGCCGTACATTAGGCTAGTGATGTTGCGCTGTTGTAATTCTTGAGCGATCACCGCTGCTATCTCATGGCGAGCGAGCCTAATAACCTGCGCGTGATTATTGTCTAAGTGCGTAATAAATTGTGCCAGCTGCTGTTGTCTATTTAGCTGGGGATATTCAAAACCCTGCTCTGTAGGCAGCTTGTCATAATCTGAATCTTTCACTTGAGCCTTTAATTTGGCTAGGATGTTACTGCGTGCGTTGCTCATCTTATTTACCTCGCCCTTGCACCGATTGCTGTGCTTGTTCTCGTTGTTTAATGCGTTGATGGAGTGTCGTTGACGCTAGTTTTGGCGCGCTGCGGGCGACAGTCCAGGCACCAATTTTGCTCGGCATGAGCCAGCGACCTCGCGTAGCAAACCACATGCTAGCGCGATATAAAAAAGGTGATTTGTGGATCGTCGCCCACATCGACCAAATAAAGGCTTCGAGCGGTTTGCGGCCACTACCTTGTCCTTTCATTACCTGTGGTTGCTGGCTAGCGGGCTTTACACTCTCTTCACGCAGGCGTAATAGTAACTTTGGAATAGGGATTTTCACCGGACACACTTCGCCGCAAGCACCACATAACGATGAGGCCGTCGGCAGGTTTGTCGTTGCCTCGATACCCAGCATATGCGGCGATACGATTTGTCCAATCGGGCCAGGATAGACCGTGCCATAGGCATGGCCGCCAATTCGCGTGTAGACAGGGCAGTGATTCATGCATGCGCCACAGCGAATACATTGCAGCGTTTGACGCAACTCTTCATCGGCATACATTTGGCTGCGGCCGTTGTCGAGTAACACTAAGTGCACTTCGCTGGGGCCATCTTTTTCGCCTGGCTGGCGTGGATGGCTTATCATATTAAAATAGGTTGAAATGGCTTGTCCGGTCGCGCTACGCGTAAGTAGGCTTAGTAATGGCGGCACATCAGCTAAATGCTCAACCACTTTCTCGATGCCAGTGATCGCAATATGCAAATCGGGCACCGTGGTACACATGCGCCCATTGCCTTCATTTTCGACCAAGCATAGTGTGCCCGTTTCGGCGACCGCAAAGTTAACGCCCGAGACCCCAACATCTGCTTGGCAAAACTTAGAGCGCAACACATTGCGGCCCTGTTGAATGAGAGCGTCAACATCGGTGGTATGTTCAAATCCTTCGATATTTTTAACGAACAGATCGGCGACTTGTTTCTTGTTTTGATGGATGGCGGGCATGATAATGTGCGATGGGTGCTCTTTGGCCAGCTGCACGATATATTCACCCATGTCAGATTCGAGACACTCGATGCCGCGCGCCTCTAAGTGATCGTTGAGTGCAGTTTCTTCCGACACCATCGATTTTCCTTTAACCACCGTTTTGCCATTTTTGGCCTCAATCAAATGAGCAATGATCTGGTTGGCCTCGGTAATAGTTTCAGCCCAATGTACCACGATGCCATTGGCAGTTAACTTCGCTTCCAATTGCTCCAGCAAGTGCGGTAATTTGACGAGGCAGCGCTGCTTAATGAGTTGGCATTGTCGGCGCAACGTTTCGAGTTCATCTTGATCGTTAAATGCCGATTTACGCTTATCCATGAGGTAGTCCATGGCGCCGCGAAAGTTACTGCGCAGTTCATCGTTGGCGAGATCCCTGGTGACATTGTCGCGAAAAGCGCGCGCCGATGCTGCATATTTACTCTCATCAGCTGGGTTAACCTGCACCACGCTCATGAGTTTGCTCCCTTAGCGCTGCGCGCCAGCAAATAACTGGCGATGTGCTCGCCGCGTAGCGCCTTATTTTGATGCTCTAGCGAGCCATTAATATTCATCATGCAGCCCCAGTCAGCACTTACATACCTAACAACGTCCGCTTTAACTAGGTTTTTTGTTTTATCAGCAACTATGGCATTGGAAATGTCACCATGTTTTACCGAGAAAGTACCGCCAAAGCCGCAGCATTCGCTTTCATAATCATGGGTGATGAGCTCAACATTGTCGAGTTGTCCTAGTAGCTTCCTGCCCGTGATATGAACGCCCATTTCGCGGCGGGCTGCACAGGAGGTATGCAGCGCGACACGTTCCTGCGGCCCATTATCAACAAGCGTGATTTGGAGTGAGTTGACTAGGAACTCGGTAAACTCGAAAATTCGGTCGCAAAACTGTTCGATCCCCGGCTGATCCTTTAACAGATCTTTATAATGATGGCGCATCATGCCGCCGCATGAACCAGAGATAATCACGATTGGAATGTCTAACGGGAAATGCTTTATTTGCGCTAATGCTACGGCTTTGGCCTGCTGCGTATAACCTGAATTGTAAGCGGGCTGACCACAACAACTTTGACCCTGCGGATAGATCACTTCAATCCCTTGTTGTTCCAAAAACTCAATCGCATCGATACCTGAATCAGGAAAGAGACTGTCGGTTAGGCAGGTGCCATAAAGGTAAACCTGTGTTGGTTTTACGGGGTAGTCTCTAAGGTGCAAGGTATTTAGCTGGCTCACAAGTGGCTCCAATGATAGTTCGATTGATGTACAATTTCTTAGTATTTGTTCACTGTAGCGCTTAAATTATTGTTAATATATAGCATGTAAATTAATTGATTCTTTCCAAAAGGGGTGTAATGGATGCCTAATGCCCATGATCTAAGTCTGTTTTCATTGGTTGCTCAAGCGTTATCTTTTAATAAGGCGGCGCAATTAGCCGGAATATCAACCCCGGCGTTGAGTAAGAAGATTAGTAAACTCGAGCAAGAGCTCGGGGTGCAACTATTGTATCGAACAACGCGCAAACTCAGCCTAACAGAGGCGGGGAGCACACTTTATCTGCATGCCAAGTCGATCAATCAACAAATGAATGATGCGCTGAGCGCCGTCAGTTCATATAGTGATGCGATTAGTGGCAGCATTAAGATGACCGTACCAACTATCTCTGGTGAGTTGTTGTTGGCGGAAGTGGTGGCAAAGTTTTGTCTTAAGCATCCCAACCTTGTCGTTGATATGCGCTTGGAAAATGACTTTGTCGATCTGGTCGATCAGCGTATCGACTTAGCCATTCGTACCGGTGTATTGCAAGACTCTAGCCTTATCGCCAAGCCGCTGCTTAAGTCTCGCTGGATTGTCTGCTGCGCGCCAAGTTATCTCGAGCAATTTGGCCAGCCGATCACCATCGAACAATTAACCTCTCACAATTGTTTAGCCTATACCTATCAGAATAAAGGCGCCTATGAATGGCGATTCGAAAAGAATGGCCAAGAAGTGAGTGTCACCATCAAGGGTAGTTTTGCCGCAAATACCGCGCAGGCATTGCGAAAAGCAGCATTAGCGGGCTGTGGCATTGTCTATGTGCCACGTTGCAGTGTCTATGAAGATCTTCAATGTGGCGACTTAGTGCCATTGCTAGAAGATTATAAGGCGCGAGAGTTAGGTGTTTATGCGGTTTATCCTTATACTCGCCACCAACCTGAAAAGATTAGATTGTTAATTGAGCATATTGCTAGTGCTTACTTGGCTCTTGAGACTTATTTTTAACCCTTTTGTATTTGATTGAGTTGTTATGAATTACCTTGAAATATTCCCCTACATCGGCGTACTGTGGGGCACCATTACTCTTTTGTGCCTGCGTTTCGGTGAATCTAGCCCGAAACAATATAATGGTATGGCCGTGGTGCTGTTAGTGTGCGCATGGTTTTATCTGTTTGCCTGTGCGCCATTGTTTAAAGAGGGTCAGATGGCACCTGATTTTATGCATGGTTACATCGGCTTAGTAGCCTTGTTATTGTCGGTGGAAGTGTGGTTTATTTTCATTTCGACCATGTTAGCTATCGGGATAGCTAAAACCGCCCACGATCCTAGTCACCACTCCTATTTGGTTGGATGGCATTCATCGATAAGAACATTCTTTAAACCAGTATGGCCGATCGTGGCAGTTGCAAATATAGCAAATGCGACTTATTATCTTTTCGCTTGGTAGTATTATGCCTTAGCAGTAATTGACATAGTAAAGGAATAAAATGAATAAATTAAAAATCACCGCACTGCTTAGTGCCATGGTATTAAGTGGTTGTGGCGGCTCTGGCGGTTCAACAGGCTCAGGTGGCACCACGAAGGTCGATCCGCCTGCATTGCAAGTTCGTGGCGACTTATCACCCGCGCTTAATCAATCGGTGGCGCTGGTAGCTACTTATGACACCGACATGTCGGATAAAGCCACTATCACTTGGACCAAGAAATCAGGTCCTGAGCTTGAATTAGTTGCGACTAACTCAGCGGTACTCGCTTTTGATGTTATTAATCCTGGTAGTTACGAGTTTACCGTTAGCTACACCGGCAGTGATAACAAGGCGCGCACTAAAGACATCAGCTTCACCACTGGCACTAGCACTAAGATATTAAATGTGCGCCGTGACCACGCGGTGAGAGAAAAAAATAAGGTGTCATTAAAACTAAGCGCGCCAGTCGATCCGCAAACACTAGATGTCGTTGACGGTGTTTATACCAATGTCGTGTGGCAACAAACCTCCGGACCAACTGTCACGCTTGATGCAAAAAATACCAATGAGCGAATTGCTATTTTTAAGGCACCTAGTGTCGCTAAAGATCAGCTAATTACGTTCTCGGTCAGTGCCACGCACCCGAATGGCCAGACTTATAGCGATAAAGCTTACGTGCTAGTGCAAAATACTGTGGGCATCGCCAGTAATGCTATCTTTGATGAGGTGGTGGCAAAAGTCAGCGCGTATAACCAAAAATCGCCACATGCTGAGTCCCTTGAAAAATGTATCTATGCCAATTATTTCACCACCCCTTGTTCAATCGACTCGGTTAATTTAATTGGTCAGGATTATGACAACCCCACGGTCGATCAAATCATGGACCGCGTGGTGGTGTCCCATCAGTGGATGGGGGATAACTTTAGATTATTCCTTGAAAACGAAGATGTGAACGGCGATTTTAAAAAGTTATTACGTTCGGTTAGCGCAATTGTGATCTCTTACGATATTCGTCCCTCGTTCTACTGGGTAGCAACAGGCGCGATGTATCTCGATCCTGAAGATTTATGGTTAACTCCAACCCAACGTGATGTGATTGACATTGCCCCTGATTATCGTGGCGAATTTGGTCAAGATCTACAATACATCATGCCGTGGCGCTATGTGAAAGACAACGATTACGCCAGTAGTTATTATGCCAAGGAATTACGTTTCAATCGTAGCACCAGTGATATTGTGCCGGATCTTGCCTCGCTGCTTTATCATGAGTTAGCCCATGCTAATGATATTTTTCCGGCAAATAGTTTTGCAGGGATATCTGGCGCAACTGTCTACGGTGAATACCAAAAACGTAAAGGCAATACAATCGCCGAGCTATTAACCGCAACACATCCAAAGCATAGCGATGAAATGGCGGCCTTAGGACAAGTCAACTTTAGAGGCGCTAAGGTTAGCGCACAGCAGATAGCTTATTTACCACAAGACATTGTTGATTTCTTTAGTAATGATTCGGCGCCAACTGAATATGCCTATAGCAGTATTCAAGAGGATGTCGCAACATTGTTTGATGCGACCATGATGAGTGCGCGTTATGGTATCGAACGTGACGAGGCTATTACGCCACCTTATGATCCAAGTGTTGGTAGTGAATCATTAGCCCTTGCCTGGGGACAGCGCGGCCGGATCAAAGATCCACTGGTTGAGCCCAGAGCCAAGTTTGTGCTTGAGCGTATTATGCCGGCGCTAAATGCGACTGAAATTCTAGCCAGCTTGCCCGAGGTGACAGTATTACCGGTCGGTGTTAAGTGGTCTTGTGCTGGTATTGTATCGGATAAGTGTAATGATAAATCGGTGTCGCGTGTACAAGGTTTGTCAAAGAGTTCATCGCGTTATCAACGTCCAGTTGAACTGGATTGGCAACGTAAATATAAGTAAAAATTCTTTAATAAGACTTAGATATGCAGCAAAAGTATATCTAAGACTAAAGAAAGGATGAAAAGACGCACTATTATTCGTTAGTATGACGGGTAATAGTGCGTTTTTTGTTTAAAAGGATAATGGAAGTGATAAAAAAATTAGCCATTGTGGGAGGAACCCACGGCAACGAATTTACCGGTATTTACCTATTAAAGAAGTGGCAACAAAGCCCAGAACTCGTTGCGCGTGATAGCTTTTCGACCGAAATGCTTTTTGCAAACCCGGCTGCACATCAACAAAATAAGCGCTATGTTGAGCATGATCTCAATCGCTGTTTCTCTGTCGCCGATCTTGCAGATGATTCGTTAGGTAGTATCGAACAACGCCGCGCCAAAGAAATTAATGCTCAGTTGGGCCCGAAGGGCGATCCGCGGGTTGATTTTATTATCGACCTGCACACGACTACCTCAAACATGGGACCAACCCTGCTTATTACTAAAAAGGGTAAGTTTTACAATCAACTGGCAGCCTATATTAAATTGCATATGCCCGATGCGATGATCTCATGCGATGAAGATCATAAGAGCAACGAACAGCACCATTTCTTATCAACGGTCGCGCTAGACAGCGTGATGGTCGAAGTGGGCCCGGTTGGGCAATCGGTGTTACGACATGATGTGTTTGAGCAATCAGAGCAGATGACCCAACTCATTCTTGATTTTGTCGAGCTACATAATCGCGATCAGGTACCGCAGTTACCCCAGACGGTTGAAGCTTATCGTTATCTTGATAGTATAAAACTACCTCTAACCAGTGATGGTGAGCGTGCAGGCATGGTCCATCGTGATGTGCAAAATCAAGATTTTAAGTTGATTAAGCCGGGGCAACCGATCTTCGTGACCTTTAGTGGCGAAGAGGTGTGTTACCAAGGTGATAAGCCAGTATATGGTTCGTTTATCAACGAGGCCGCCTATTATGATAATAATCTGGCGATGTCCTTTCTGGAAAAAATTACCCTGAGCACAGTTTAACCATGCTTAAGCTATTTTTCTATTTACACCTTATCGGTCTGAGCCTCATCGGCTTAGGCCTGTATTGGCTGTTATTGAGTGATATGCCTAGTACGGTCAATGGTATGGTAATGCTCAGCAGCGCGCTTGGGTTAGGCGGCGTGATGGTATCGCCGTATCCGGTGATTAAGTTTATTGCGTGGAGTCAGCGCTAGATCGTTTTATTGCTCTAGCTTAATCAGCGAAAAACAAGGATAATTGCCGCGATAAATTTTAAGGTGGCACTATGTCTGTAGCAAACTCGTCTGTAGCAAATTCGTCTGTAGAAAATTCTTCTGAGCAGCAGTCTCAACAATTCGATTTACGCTTCGGCGGTACCAAACGCCTATACGGTCAGGAAGCCGTGGCCAAGCTAGCCAGCTCGCATGTTTGCGTGATCGGCATCGGTGGCGTGGGTTCGTGGGCGGCAGAAGCGCTGGCACGTAGCGCAGTCGGTCAAATAACCCTGATCGATCTTGACGATATTTGTGTCACTAATATCAACCGCCAGATCCATGCACTAAGTGGCACCATCGGCCAATCTAAAGTCGAAGTGATGGCGCAGCGAATTCGCGCTATTAACCCCGACTGCATCGTTAATGAAGTGGAAGATTTTGTCGATCCAGACAACCTGAGCGAACTGATCACTAAAGATTTCGATTATGTTATCGATGCTATCGATAGTATTCGAGCCAAAGTTGCGTTAATTGCCTATTGTAAACGCAACAAAATCAAGATTATTACGGTCGGCGGTGCTGGTGGTCAAACGGATCCGACACAGATTCAAGTGAGTGACTTAGCCAAGACCTTTCAGGATCCCTTAGCGGCCAAAGTACGTAATGAACTGCGCCGCCATCATAACTTCAGTAAAAACCTTAAACGTCGCTTTCAGGTGGAATGTGTATTTTCCAGCGAGCAGCTGGTCTATCCGCAGGCCGATGGCAGTGTTTGCGCGCAAAAATCTACCGCCGAGGGGCCAATGAAAATGGATTGCGCCAACGGTTTTGGCGCGGCAACTGTAGTTACTGCTAGCTTTGGTTTTGTTGTAGTGGCCAGAGTGATCAAAAAACTGACAACTGTGTAACTAGCTGAATTTTGTGCTTTAAGTTTTTCCCAATAAAATTGAGTAAAGCTGCAGTACTATCTAGATTGATTTTTAGTTTTCTTCAACTAGTATTAATGAATATTAACACTAGTTGGGCTACGTAATTATGAAATGTGATGGGCATGAAAAACTTACTAATGCAGCCATTAAGTTACTTTTAAAAAGATGTAATACAGATCCACTTATTAAAAATATGTATTGTAAATCCAACTTTTTTAAACTTGTGGAGGAGGATTATGATGATGCCGAAAAATCTATTGAAAGCGATAACCTTTCATCGGTACTTCGCAATGGAGCATATAGCAACGCTAAATTTGAAAGTACAGGAACTATTGCTTTGTGGCTATGGTTACTCTCTCCACAAAACTATCGAACTACCACAATTACGGCTCCGCATAATGGTTTCTTAAGCCATAGAGTAGTCGCCGTAGATTTAGACTTAATATATATTAAGGCGCATTTTCCTAAGTACTTTTCTGGTCAACAAAAAATACACTTCATGAAAGAAATAAACCAGAATAATGTAGATGCTTACATCGCTTGTTCCAATCATATAAGAAAAAATATTGACGAATGGGTATCTAGGGCTTCAATTTATTTTAATCAAAGGAGTGTTAATAGAGATTGGTCAAATTTAAAAATGGCAGTTGAGCCGCTAGCACTTGCGTTGCACGCTCTACAAGATTCTTTTTCTCCAGGACATACACAAAGAGCACCTTCGAACTCGCCAACTCCAGGTGAAATTCTAGCGATTAACGTTTATAACGAACACAATAAAATACTCCATTCTAAATATGATTTCTCATCAGGTGATCTTACGTCCAATGGAGGAAATTACGCGATAGAGGCCACAGCAGATTTAATACAGCTTACATTGCGATGCATCTCAAAAGGAACTTCAAGTTTCAATGAGTGGGAATTTTTTAAAAACAAATGGTTAAGGCTGTCAAATAAGGCAAAATGATGAACAATAAATTGTCACCTAGAAAGCGAAAAATAACGAATGTAGTAACGTTTTATATCATTTTTCATATTATTTGGATCGTTATTTGGGTAGTAAATATGTATTTAAACATACTTCCTAGTAACGTACATAACCCCATCATCAGTCTAATATCCCCCTACCTTGCTATTTTCTTGTTACCATCATTTGACAGCTATGACATGTCACAATGGTGGGGGGATGTAGAGCTGATGAGGCCTGCCATCATTTTTTGGCTATTAATATTCTTTGGAACGTTAGGCGTTTATAACCGTACAGGCAAATGATTTCCTAAAGAAGCTAAGGCGTAGCCGCTAGCCCAATCTCGTGAATAATGGCGCGAATGCCGTTGCCACGTGATGGGCTCAGATGATTTAGTAAACCGAGCTCAACAAAAAACTGTTCGCAATCAAATTTTGCAATTTGCGCTAGGGTTAAGCCTTGGTGTGCGGCGATAATAATCGCAATGAGTCCCTTAACAATTTTAGCGTCAGAGCTAATTTCAAGTAACAATGAATCTTGTTGTTGCTTGGCATAAAACCACACGTTGCTTTCACAGCCGGCCAGTAATACATCATCGGTTTTTAGCGCATCGGCCATCAGCGTATGGCTCTTACCTAAACGCATGATTTGGCGATAACGATTTTCCCAGCCTTTGAGCGCGCTAAATTGATCGATCAGCGTTTGTTGTGATGGTGAGTAGCTCATTATTTTTTCTGTCTAGCCGCAAATGCTTCGAGTTGTGCTGGCGTGGCCGGTAACTGATGGTTGGCCTTCCATTCGCTATATGGCATGCCATAAACGCGTTCTTTAGCCTGCTCATCGCTCACCTCGATGCCCTGTTGGTCAGCTTCACTCTTATACCATTTGCCCAAGCAGTTGCGACAAAAACCAGCGAGTATCATCAAATCGATATTTTGCGCATCTTTGTTATTGTCTAAATGGCTCAGCAGGCGGCGAAAAGTGGCGGCGTCTAGCGCATCTTGTGTTGGTTGGTCGAGTGATTGCATGACATGTCTACCTTGATAAAAGAAGGGATTATTTTATCAAGGTCCACGCTAGAGCGCTATTGCTGATTAATTAAATACGTGACCTCAGGTAGTGAAATGTCGATAGACGATGCAATGGTGTTGATGCGCACGCGATCTTGATGCTCCATCAAGCATGATCCTTGGGCAAACTGATAGCAGGCGAGGACAATATCCTGTTTCGCTTTCGGGCTAAGGTTCAATGTCGCCCCTTTTAAAAAGGGTAATGTTGGCGCGGTGCCGCCAGTGATAACAGCCATTTCGGTATCAATATCGTGACTGCCAATTTGAATGTTTGTGTGGCGTTGATAGAGTTCAATTAGGCGAACTCGCGCCTGCTTGGTATCGCCATAACCACTGAGTAAATAACACAGCGCGCGGAGTATAACCGCCTTGTCGACAGCTAATGAATGTTGCTCTGGCTCAACGATGATCTGTGGGTTGTAACAGGATGCGCAAAGATGACAAACAACATAATCACTACAGATGTTTAGTTTGGCTAAGTTAATGCCAAAGACGGTGAAATATGGTTGCACCTGATGATGAGTATATGTGGTGGATTGTTGGCACAGAGGGCAACCAAACTGGCCAGTGGCTAATTCAGTTGCATGAGCTTTTTCACCAAACAATATAAACATACACTTTCCTTTAAGGTTACAAATAACCATAGCAATGCTTTGGTTATTAATAACCTTAGCAATGCTTTGGTTATTATGCAATTTACCCCTTTAGGGTGAAGATGGTGCAACGGTGATTCAATTTGGTGCGTCGGGCTGTTTGTGGCGCTCCGTTGTGGTGCAACTTAACTGTGTGATCGTGCTGTTCTTTTTTTTGTTATTGTTTTATAAGTGTTTTTCTTGGTGGTTTGAATCTTGCTTGACTGTTACTAGAAAATTAAAGCCTGAGGAGGCATTTTGAAACTCATTACCGCAATTATTAAGCCATTTAAAGTCGACGATGTACGCGAAGCACTGGCTGATGTCGGTGTTCAGGGCGTCACCATGAGCGAGGTTCGCGGCTTTGGTCGTCAAAAAGGTCATACCGAGTTATACCGCGGGGCTGAATATGCCGTGGATTTCTTACCTAAAGTTAAGGTTGAAATTGCCATTTGTGATGAGCATGAAGACAGTGTGATTGAAGCGATTGTCGCGGCGGCACACACCGGGAAAATTGGCGATGGTAAGATCTTTGTCACCAACCTCGAACAAGTGATTCGAATTAGAACATCTGAGCAAGGTCCAGAGGCTATTTAAATGATTATTCTTAAAGGGTTTGTTACCTTGTTCTTATCCACGCTTTGTTTTGGTGCGATGGCGCAAGAGCCTGAATTAAACCAAGCCAATACTGCCTGGATCCTAACTTCTACCGCATTGGTACTGTTGATGACGCTGCCTGGTCTCGCATTGTTTTATGGCGGATTAGTACGTAGTAAGAATGTATTGTCGATCTTGATGCAGTGTTTTTCAATTGCAGCAGTAAGCTCAATTATCTGGCTAGTATTGGGTTACTCGCTGGCCTTTACCCAAGGCAACGCCTTTATTGGCGATCTTAGTAAAGTGTTGATGATGGGGGTGAGTCGTGGTGATTTGGTTGGTGATATCCCAGAGCCACTATTTATGTTGTTTCAAATGACTTTTGCGATCATCACGCCAGCGCTAATTATCGGTGGCTTCGCCGAACGAATGAAATTCTCGGCGGTGTTGTTCTTCTGCGCGGTATGGCTAATTTTTGTCTATACGCCTGTTACTCATTGGGTATGGGGCGGCGGGTGGCTAGCGCAGATGGGATTCTATGATTTTGCCGGTGGTACTGTGGTACATATCACCTGTGGTGTTGCGGCACTTGTGGCCGCGGTGGTACTTGGTCCACGTAAAGGTTTTCCAAGGACGGCGATGCTGCCTCATAACATGACCATGACCGTTACTGGCGCTGGCTTATTGTGGGTCGGTTGGTTTGGCTTTAATGGCGGTAGCGCGCTAGCGGCTAATGGCGATGCTGCAATGGCGATGTTGGTTACCCATATATCTGCCGCCATGGGCGCGATGACATGGGCGGCTATCGAATGGAAAAAATTTGGTAAGCCAAGTGCTTTGGGCATTGTAACGGGGATGGTCGCTGGTCTTGGCACCATCACCCCGGCTTCTGGCTTTGTTGGACCCGGTGGCGCGCTGATCATTGGTTTATGTGGTGGTTTTGTCTGTTTCCATGCCACTGTATATATTAAGCAAAAGATCAAGATCGATGACTCACTCGATGTTTTCCCAGTGCACGGCGTTGGTGGCATTCTTGGTAGTTTATTGGTGGCGGTGTTTAGCTCAACGGAACTTGGCGTGTTCAGTGGTTATGGTTACGGTGCGGGTAATGAGACCATGCTCGACCAATTGCTGGTTCAGTTGACTGGTGTGGGTGCAACCTTGGTCTATACTGCGATCGTTAGCTTCGCTTTATTCAAATTTGTTAGCCTGTGCCTCGGCGGCTTGCGAGTTGATGAAGAGCAAGAGGTTACAGGTTTAGATATCTCACAACATGAAGAGACGGGTTACAGCCTGTAGCAAGGAATAATGATGTTGGTACGCCCCGTTTTAACCCAAGATGCCCGTGTAATTGCAGACATATATTGGTGAAACGGAGGCTACCTTTGAACAAGAGCCAGTGACGGAGCAACAGATCGCCTCTCGTATCGAGAGCGTACTACGCAGTCAATTACCATGGCTGGTGGTTGAGAATGAAACGGGCGTTGTGGTTGGTTATGCTTATGCGAGTAAATGGCGCGAAAAGGTTGCCTACCAACATTCGGTGGAAGTTACCATTTATCTTGCCAACAACTTGGCGGGGCAGGGTGTCGGTACCCTGTTATAACTCAAAAGCAGAGTCTTGCATTCTCATCTATTCCCTACTAATATGAGTACCATATATAGTACAACTAAAGGTACAACGATGAGTCGACTTCATTTTGATCAAGATATCCAACCTTTATCCGACTTTAGAGCGGGTGCAGCTTCATTTATACGCCAGATTAATGAAACACGGCGGCCAATAGTAATCACTCAAAGAGGGAAAGGTGTTGCGGTGGTCATTGATGTGTCAGAGTATGAGGCAATGCAAGAAAAAATCGAATTACTTGAAGAAGTACAAAAAGCAGAGGCTCAATTATCTGCTGGTCTAGGTGTATCTAGTGTCAATGCTCGCGCAAAAATTTTACAATGTCTCAAAAAGTGAACGTAGTTTGGTCACCTTTAGCGTTAGACAAATTAGAATCCATTGCTGAGTTTATCGCATTTGATAAACTGTCTATGGCAGAAAAATGGGTAAACGATATATTTGACCGTGCTGATATGCTTGGAGCACAGCCTGAGTTAGGTCGAGAAGTTCCTGAATTACTTGGATCTAATTATCGTGAACTTATTTTTGGGCATTATCGAATTATTTACAAAATAGATAACGACATTTACATTTTAACTTTGCGTAATTGCCGTCAGTTGTTAGCTATGACGGATCTTGAGTTATAACAAGCAACTAAACGTAGATTCGGTTTACAGTCACGCGCTTTGCAAAAAAGACGCAAAACAACGCGCCAGCAGATCTCACAGGTTAGTTGGGCGTTGTACACCACACTTTTCGCTAAACTAAAACAACAAGCCATACACACTATTATCGGCGGCATTACCTTACCCAATAGTGCTAGCATTGCCTTGCATGAAAAATTTGGTTTGCACCAGGTTGCACATTTTAAGCAGGTTGGTTTTAAATTTGGTCGATGGTTAGACGTTGGCTATTGGCAAATCAATATTGATTCATCCTCTCACTGATTTATCATCTTAGTAATAAATATCTGGCTTTAGTTGAATAAATGCTCTAATAATAGCTCATTGATTATACTAAGAATTACTAATTATGGATCTATCTCAGTCGACATTGTTTAGTGATAATACTGATAAACCAGCATTGCACTTTAGTAGCGCTAATGGTTTTCCCGTTGGTGTGTACCAACCGCTTTTAGAACAGCTTGGTGAGCATTACAATGTAGCGGCTTTAGCCAATCGCGCGACTTGGCGGCCTGCCGTTTCGCTGCATAAGAGCCGTGATTGGGATATCTATGCTAATGATTTGATCTCCTTCATTGAACAACAAAACGTTGGTCCAGTGGTTGGCGTTGGTCACTCTCTTGGTGCAACCTGTACTATTTTAGCGGCAACCAAACGTCCCGATCTATTCTCTAAATTGGTATTGATTGAACCAGCGATGGTGGCAAGACCTCTGGCGCTGTTAGTTAAAATGTTGCCAAAGAAAATCATGAGTAAAATTAATCCGGCGAAAGGCACTCTCAATAAACCAGAGCGGTTTGCGACGCGAGATGACTTTTTAAGCCATATCAAAAAGTTTAAGGGTTACAGCCAGTTTTCCCCCGAAATGTTCGAACTCTTTGCCAATCATTCAATTATACCTAGTCAGCAAAGCGGCTTTACCTTGGCGTTTCCAAAAGACTGGGAGGCGCATAATTACACCCAGCCCCCGAATGTCTTGCCACAGTTGGCTAAATTATCTATGCCTGTGGTAGCTATTCGCGCCAAGCCAGGCATATTTTTCTCCGAAAAATTGTGGCGTCAATGGCAAAATGCCCAGCCTAACGCTAAATTTCTTGAGTCACTGGGCCATGGTCACCTGCTACCATTAGAAGATCCAAAACTATGCGGTGATTTAATTATTGATGGCCTCGGCGAAAATCATCTAGCCTAAGACTCGCCAATAAAAAATAATAAAAAACCCTCTTTACCTTCCAGTAGATGGAAAGGTTAGAATGATGTTATTCTCACTAAAAGGGTTATGTGATGCCGCAAGAAAATATCGATGTGGACAGCCAGGCAACCGCGCAACTGCACGTTCATGGATTGCGCTGTAATGGCTGCGCCAATAAACTCAGCAGCAAGTTGACACTCATTTCTGGGCTAGAGGCCAATGTTAGCTTTGCCTTGTCTAAGATATCACTAAGCGCATTAACCGATAAGCAGTTGTCTTTGGTGAAAGCGACCGTTAGCGACAGTGGTTATGAGTTAGGCTTAGATCAAGCCTCATTTATAGTGCAGGGCTGGACCTGTGGCGGCTGCGCCAATAAAACTAAAGATAAATTAATCTCTCATCCAGCGGTTGATGAGGTGCAGGTTAATGTGGCTAATTCACAGCTCGATATCACATATATTAAAGGCGCAATCAGCCATCGCCAGTTAGCAGCACTTGTTGCGTCTCTGGGGTATACCATCACGCTTAAAATCAGTGATCAAATAGCCTTTAGTGAACAGCAAGATGCCCAATACTTAAAAGAAAATAAACGTCAATTGCGTAAGCTCGATGTCGCGTGCATTTTAACCCTGCCGTTGATACTGCCGATGATATTGATGTTATTTGGCATTAGTATTTCACTCAATCCATGGCTTGAATTTAGTTTGGCTTCGGTGGTGCAGTTTTATGTTGGCTGGGCCTACTATCGCGGCGCATGGCTCAATTTAAAAAATGCCAGCGCCAACATGGACACGCTCGTTGCATTGGGCACAAGCGCTGCTTATTTCTATAGCTGTTACCTGCTATTTAGTGATTGGCAGGCGGCGCATGGCCAACTCTATTTCGAGGCGAGTGCGGTGATTATTACCTTCGTCTCGATAGGTAAATGGTTAGAACATCGTGCCAAACACAATACCGGTGAAGCGATTAGGGAGTTGATGGCGCTTACGCCAATGATGGCCAATGTCATTAAAGCAAGCAAAGTGGTGACATTACCGCTAGAACAGGTTTTCCTCGGGGATAGAGTACGGGTACTTGCCGGAGAAAAAATCCCTGTCGACGGCGTGGTGTGCTCGGGGCTCAGTGATGCAGACGAATCATTGCTAACCGGTGAAAGCCTGGCGGTGATGAAGAAAGTCGGCGATAACGTGATCGCGGGCTCGGTTAATGGCCATGGCGTATTGACCATCAAGGTTACTGCGGTGGGGGAAAATACTAGCCTTAACCACATCATCAAGCTGGTTGAAAAGGCGCAGATGACCAAGGCACCGATCGAGAAACTAGTCGACAAAATTGCCAAGATTTTTGTGCCAGTTATCTTGCTGATCGCATTTGCTACCTTTGCAGGTTGGTTGTTAATCGGTGCTAGTTTTGAGGTGGCGCTGATCAACAGTGTCGCGGTATTAGTGGTCGCATGCCCTTGTGCGTTAGGCTTGGCGACACCGGCTGCGATGGCCGTTGGCAGCGGTGTTGCGGCCAAACACGGCATCATCATTCGCGACCCAGCGGCGCTGCAAATAGCCGGAAAACTCAACCGCGTTGCTTTTGATAAAACCGGCACCCTAACGCTAGGTAAACCACAGGTCACCAATTACGTGACCTTTAGTCAGCACGATGCCTTAGAGCCTATGCTTGTGTCATTGATGGAGCAAAGTGAGCATCCCTTGGCTAAGGCGTTGGTGGCGCACTTAGATAATGCCGACAATAAACGGGTTCATTTAGATGAAATTAAAGTAATTGCCGGCAAGGGGATCAGTGCGATTTATCAAGCGCAGCGCCTAACAGCCGGTAATCTAGCGCTAATGTCACAGCTTGAGGTTGAGATGCCAGCAGCGCTTAATCACAACAGCTACTTTAGTCAGGTATTTTTTGCAATCGACCAACAACTTGTGGCGCTGGTGGAACTGCGTGATCAGAGCCGTGAGCAAAGTGCTAGTGTAATCGAGCAATTAAAACAAAAGGGATTACGAACCACCATGTTAAGTGGCGACCATGCGCTCGCCGCGCAGCACATAGGCGACCAGCTGGCTATCGATGAGGTGTTTTCAGATCTTAAGCCCCACCAAAAATTAGCGCATTTAACGCGATGGCAAGAGCAAGGTGAAATAGTGGCAATGGTCGGTGATGGCATCAACGATGCGCCGGCATTAGCGCAAGCCGATATTGGTATTGCGATGGGCGGCGGCACGCAAGTAGCGATTAGCAGCGCGCAAATCACCCTGATCCAAAGCAACCCTGCATTAGTGATTGCCGCGATCGACATTGCCAGTGCTACCTGGCTTAAAATAAAACAGAATTTATTTTTGGCTTTTATCTTCAATACCCTAGCGATCCCATTAGCCGCGATGGGTTATTTAAGCCCACAATTGGCAGGATTAGCCATGGCATTGTCGAGTGTTACGGTGCTAAGCAATGCATTATGGCTTAAACGATGGAGCATTAAATGATGATTAATATAGGCAAAGTGTCTGCGCTTACTAAGGTGCCCGCTAAAACTATTCGCTATTACGAGCAGATTGGCCTAACCACGCCCCCCAAACGCACAGACAATGGTTACCGTTATTATGATCAAGGTGATATTAGCGAGCTAAACCTGATTAAAGGGGCGCGAGATGCAGGTTTTACCATCGAGCAATGTAAGGAGCTGATGAGCTTATTTCGTGATAAAGAGCGTCATAGCAGTGAAGTAAAAACGTTAACCCTTGAGAAAATAGCCCAGATTAAACAAAAAATTATTGCCCTTAACGAAATAGTGCAAAGCCTTGAAATGCTTAGTGATAAGTGTCGTGGTGATGAGGATCCTGCGTGTGCAATTCTCGATGGTTTATTAAAAAAATAGCTTTACCCCCTTGGTTTTTATTTAACCGTCCGCATATCTATTTATAGCGAAGGCCTTATGTAGGGTTCGCTAAATAAAGTAGTCACAACCATGTGATGCTTTGAAAAAACGGCGCAGCATAAGCTGGCCACCATTAAAACATTCTAACGATCATTTATGCGATTAGAATGAATATTGCTTCTCAGGAGAATAACTATGCGTACCATCGATCTATCCCCACTTTACCGCAGCGCCATTGGCTTTGACCGTTTGGCCAACATGATTGAATCAGCTTCAACAAATGGCAGCAGCAACAATCAAGGCTATCCCCCGTATAATATCGAGCAGTTTTCACAAGACCAATACCGCATCACATTAGCCGTGGCTGGGTTTACCGATTCAGAGCTTGAAATCACTAGCCATCAAAACACCTTATTGGTTAAAGGTACTAAAGAGAAGAGTGCATCTAGCAGTAAATTCCTCTATCAAGGTATTGCAGAACGAGGCTTTGAGCGAAAATATCAATTAGCGGATTATGTCACGGTACAGGCTGCAGACTTAAGTAACGGCCTCTTACATATCGATCTTAAACGCGAACTGCCAGAGGCGATGAAACCCCGTTCTATCGCTATCGGCGCCAATCGCCAGATACAAGAGTAGCACCCGACCAATAGTCGCTCTCTCTAGGCTATTGGTCTCAAATATAGTGGCTCTCTGTTACTATAACTCTCTAATTAAGGAAGAACTTCGGTTCTTCCTTTTTCATGTCTAGCTGTTTATAAATTAACTAATCCCTTTGTGGTCGTTTTAACCATTTATTAATCAATGAAACCTTTTTGCTGTGTGCTCGTCCGTCTTTAAAAACCTTGGTTATTTGTTAAGTTGTTGATTATTATTGCTAATGCTGTTTTGGCACGCGCCATGCAATACCTAAAGAGTATTCCAACTGAGCAAAAATATTTAGCTCACAACCAATTTAACGACAACGACTAAGGAGTCTGTCATGACCAAATTAACCAACATTCTTCGTGGCGCAGTAGTAACAGCTATGATCACTTTTTCAGCGTTCGGTGTTAGCGTCAACGCTACCGAACTTAACGGTCAAGCGAAGCAAGATTTAATTAGCGCCCTGGGCCAAGTCTTTAGTAATCAAGTAAGCGCGATAGCTTCTGAAATTAATAAAGACATTACCACGACCATCGATGAAACATTAACTGAAATGGGCTTTGAAATCGTGCAACAAGGCGAGCAAGAAGCAAAGAAAGTAATCAGCAAACCATCACAAGATAAGTAACTAACACAGCAACTGGAGAATTATTATGGGTATTTTTAGTAGATTTAGCGACATCGTTAATGCCAACATCAACGCGATGTTAGATAAAGCGGAAGATCCAAAAAAACTGGTTCGTCTATTAATTCAAGAAATGGAAGAAACATTGGTAGAGCTGCGCAGCGGCGCCGCCAAACATATTGCGGAGCGCAAAACGCTCGAAGCACAAATCGGAAAAGCCAAAGCAAGTGTCGCTGACTGGTCTAACAAAGCAGAGCTAGCCTTGAGCAAAGGCCGTGAAGATTTAGCGCGCAGCGCTATCGAGAAAAAACAGCAGAGCGGTGAACATGTCGATACGCTGGAGCAAGAGCTTACTCGTTATAATGAATTGTTAGAGTCCGCTGGCCTAGACGCGAGTCGCCTCGAAGAGAAAATGGCTCAGGCACGCGCTCGCCAACAAACATTGCTGGCGCGTAAACAGCAAGCGGTTACTCGCTTGAAAGTGAAGAAGCAGCTCAATAGTAATAAGGTTGATGAAGCGCTGGTTCGTTTCGAACATTTTGAAAAGAAAATACAAAGCCTTGAGTCTGAAGTTGAAAGCTATGAGCTCAACAAGGAACAAAGCGTGGAGCAGCAATTTGAGCAGATGCAGCGTGATGACGCAATCGAAACTGAGCTTGAGCAATTAAAGCAAAAGTTAGCGAGTTAATCTGATGTTTTTATTAAACACGGCGCTATGGATTTTCTTTGTGCCAGTCCTGTCGATGCTTGTCGGTGCTGGTATGTTGTCTCTTTTTTCTGATAAATTTTAGGAGTTAGTTATGAGTATATTGCACCGCATTACCGTTGATAAGAAGCACAGTAAGATCTTTGGAGTCTGTGGCGGCATCGCAAATGCCTTTGGTTATAGCCGAGCAAGCGTTCGAATCGCTACCGTCGTTGGTATTTTATTCGCGCCACTTGTTACGCTAACCGTGTACGCAACAGCGGCGATTATATTGCCAACACGAAGCCACACAGCGACTTAAGTCGTGTTTAATAGAATCGTCGCTTGTTGCCGTGGTAACAAGCGACGATTTATCGTTTCAACGCCAAATAAGTCATTAAAAACAAACGTTAAAAAACAATCATTATCAGTCACTCTTTTTACTCTCAGTAATAGAACATACCGATTAGAGCCATTCTTTAGTATTAAACCTATCCAGTTCAATGAGTTAAATACAACAAAAAAAGCGAGTTAGCTATCATAACAAGAATGATTAACATTCTAATTCCTTGATTTATAAGGTTTATTTGATTTATTTGTTGTTGTCACGCATACTGTTGCCATCTTATGTAACTCACATTGAGCAATAAATGAAAGCAAATAATGGAATAGTCAATGAGTTAAATAAAGTGTTAACCGTTGAGTTAACCTCTATTAATCAATATTTCCTACACGCGCGTATCTTTAAAAATTGGGGGCTTGAGGCACTTAACTCAAAAGCCTATAAAAAATCGATTAAAGATATGAAGCAGGCGGATAAACTCATCGAGCGCATCTTGTTCTTGGAAGGGCTACCTAACTTACAACAGCTGGGGCGTTTACGTATTGGGGAGCATACCACCGAGATGCTCGAATGTGATATGGCCTATCAACATGAGCAGAATATATTACTGACCGAAGTGATCGCGTTTTGTGAACGAGAAAGTGATTACGTTAGCCGAGACCTATTGGTCGAAATTTTAGACTATGAACAAGACTATATCGATTGGTTGGAGGCACAACTTGATCTTATTAAAGGCATGGGTGTCGAAAACTACCAACAAGCGATGATGGATAAATAAGGAGACAATGATGAAAGGTAATAGCGAAATAATCGATGCATTGAACATGCTGCTGACCGGCGAATTGACCGCGATGGATCAATATTTGTGTCATTCAAAAATGTACGAAGATTGGGGACTGTCAAAACTTCATGAGCGTATTGCACATGAGTTTGAAGACGAAAAAGCACATGCTAGCGCATTGATCGAACGGATCCTTTTTCTCGAAGGTAAACCCGATGTAGCCTCACGTGAAGGCCTCGCCATTGGCGAAAATGTACGTGATATGCTGCAAAATGATTTAAACCTTGAGTATAGCGTGGTGACTAACTTACGTAAGGTAGTGGCATTGTGTGAAGCTAAACAAGATTTTCAGACGCGTAACATGTTGATGCCGTTGCTCGAAGAAACAGAGCAAGACCATGTATATTGGTTAGAGCAGCAACTGGGCTTAATCGATAGAATCGGTAGCGAAAATTATTTGCAATCAATGATGTAATAATAAATGGCAGTACAAACGTGCTGCCATTTTTGCTTGTACCATGATTAAAGAAAACTGTTTTTAGCTTGAAATATAAGTGACTTAATTGAGCTATTTTGATTGATTGAGAAAGGCGGTGACAATTTGCTGCTAAACGCTATTTGTTGATCGTTAATGGCGATGGTCTGCTCATCGCATACATTATTTAGTCGATTGAAAATCGTTGTGGCGCCGATCTTATCTGTATCGGACAATAGTAATGCAAAGGTATCATGCTCGATGTAGCCAAAAATATCATAAGGACGTAATTGTTCTTTGAGTGAATGAGCCTGAGCACGTAAAACACTGTCGCTGGCGCCGCAGCCAAATTCCTGGGCAATCTGTCCAATATTATTGAGTCTGACTAATAATATTGCCGCGCTATTACCAATTCTTTGACTTCGTTGCCACGCTAATTGAGCTAACTCATTAAAATGCCGTTCATTGTAAATCGGGATCGAGGCATCAACAGAGGCTAATTTGAATAAATTGTCCGATAGGTCGCTCAGGTTTTCACGTTCGACAACCTTGTCGGTAATATTAATCGCACTAAGTAGCATGTAACCACCAGCCATAACTTGTTCGGTCATCATTACCCAACGTCCATCATGCAAGTCAACTTCAAAGCGTCGATAATCTTGCATTCTACGCCTGCTATGAGCATACGCTAACCACTGCTCAAGATTGGTTGTTTCGATGATAAGCCCTTCATTATGCACGAAACAGTGCTCAACTAGCTGATCGAAAGTTTGGTTAGTGGCCAGTACCTGAGTGGTACCAAACATCGCTGCTAAACTTTTATTGCAATATATGAGCCTGTCTTGGGGATCAAAAATACCGACGCAATCTTGGGTCTTTGCATAGGCTTCTATCAATAGTGGAAAAATATTAGCGGGGACTCTATCCATAATAGTTCAATCGTGTTCGACTGGTGATGCTCCGTTTTACATGTAGGTTAAAATAATCATACGTAAGTCTAAGTCATATAGCGTCGTAATAGTTAATCTAAAGTTGTTCTAGATCAAGCTGGGGTGTAATAACACTTGCGCATTGCTGGCGTGTTGTAATCGTTTTTTGCATTTTAACCCCCTAAATGAAAAATAGAAACATCAAGTTACAATAAGACTAAATGTTATGCGCACCAGTGCCAATGATTAGAGACTATCAATTGGCTATTTCTGTATAATGGAACCGATCAAATCTGTTGGTCGAAATTGATAAACACACTGGTGTTGATAGAGAGAAAAATGAAAGTTAATTCTTGTTATGTATTGTTTTTAGTCGTCCTAATACTAGGTTTAAGCGGGTGTAATTCGGCCGTAGACAATTCGGCCTTTGTTATGCCGCCACAGCAGGTAGATATTGTGGTGATGAAAGCGGAGCAGGTGAGCTTTGATCGACAGCTACCAGCGCGCGGTGTTGCTTCGGCATTAGCCGATGTCAGACCTCAGGTATCAGGAATCGTTTTGAAACGCTTATTTGAAGAGGGTACCTTAGTCAAAGCAGGACAACCGCTCTATCAAATTGACGATACTATTTATCAAGTGAACCTTGCCTCGGCCAAAGCTGAGTTATTACGCTCACAAGCGAATTTACAATCTGCCAAAGCGGAATTATCACGCTATCAACAACTGTTAAAAGATCGCGCCACCAGCCAACAGAAATTTGATCAGGCACAGGCCAATTATCTTGCGATTAAAGCAGAGATCGAAGTGCGCAAGGCGGCTATCGGTAAGGCTCAAGTCGATATTAGTTACACCCGAGTATTAGCACCAATATCGGGTCAAATTAGCAAATCTAGTGTTACCGAAGGCGCATTGGTTACAGCGGCGCAAACGCAAGTGTTAGCGACCATCACGCAACTAGACCCTATCTACTTTGACTTGGTGCAAGCGAATAAAGAGCTGCGTAACATCCGCATGCGCCTAGCCTCTGGTGAACTAACCGCCGTTAAACAGGTAGCGCAACTTTACTTTAGTAAAAATGATATCTATCCGTTGCTTGGTGAGCTTAAGTTTAACGAAGTGCAGACCAACCCTTCTACCGATACTGTTACGTTACGGGCGCAATTTTCCAATCCAAACAAAACGCTATTACCGGGCATGTATGCCCAAGTCAAACTCACCCAAGCGGTTCGCAGCGACTCAATCTTGGTACCACAAAAAGCGGTTAGTTTTAATAAAAAGGGTGAAGCGAGTATTTTCGTGCTCGATGATGAGAACAAAGTGGCCGCTAAAAATATCTCTATTGGTCGTTCATTTGGCCAAAACTGGTTAGTGCTAGCTGGCTTATCAGTCGGCGAGAAAGTTATCACTTCAGGCCTACAAAAAATTGGACCGGGCTTGACAGTCGTCGTTGCTGCTAACGAAAAGGCCGCACACTAATGGCTAAAAGTTTTATAGAACGTCCAATACTGGCGTGGGTAATCGCCATCATGATCATGATGGTTGGTATCTTATCGCTGTTTAAATTACCTATTTCGCAATACCCAGATGTGGCGCCACCGGCAGTTAGCATTAGTGCCTTTTATTCTGGCGCGTCGGCGCAAGTTGTGCAGGACACCGTTGTACAGGTGATTGAGCAAAGCCTTAGTGGCATCGACAATGTTAAGTATATCTCGTCAAATAGTGATTCAACCGGTGCAGCAACCATCACGGTGACCTTTAATGCGGGAACCGATGCCGACATCGCTCAGGTTCAGGTACAGAATAAGCTGCAAACGGCCATGCCACTGTTGCCGCAAAAGGTTCAACAAAATGGCGTGCAAGTGACTAAGTCATCGAGTGGATTCTTGATGGTCATTGGTTTCTATTCGAGCTCTGATCAGCTCGATGCTATCGATGTGGCCGATTACATGGCCTCTAACATCCAAGACCAAGTTAGCCGCATTAATGGTGTTGGTCAGGTGATGTTTTTTGGGTCTAAATACGCGATGCGTGTTTGGCTTAATCCACAGCAACTTAATCAATATCAGTTGACCGCGCAAGATGTTACCAGCGCCATTCGCAGTCAAAATTCGCAAATTGCGGCAGGACAACTGGGCGGCTCACCAAGCGTTGATGGTCAGCAAATTAATGCTAGCATCATCGTGCAAACGGGGCTGGAAACAGTCGAAGAGTTTGGCAACATCATCCTAAGAGTTGCACCCGACGGCGCCACTATCTTACTTAAAGATGTAGCACGCATCGAGATGGGCGGTGATAACTATCAGATGATCACCGAGTACAACAACAAACCTGCCGCTGGTTTTGCGATAAGCCTTGCTTCTGGAGCCAATGCGCTCGACACCGCTCAAGCGCTGCGTGATAAAATTACCCAACTTCAGCCTCATTTTCCAGCGGGTCTTGAAGTGGTATATCCTTATGACATCACGCCTTTTGTAAAACTGTCGATCCAATCGGTTATCTCAACCTTGTTGGAAGCGATTGTCTTAGTATTCTTTGTGATGTATTTGTTCTTACAAAACTTTAGAGCGACCCTAATCCCTACGATAGCCGTGCCAGTGGTATTGTTAGGCACCTTTGCCGTGCTGTCGCTGTTTGGTTATTCAATCAATACGCTCACCATGTTTGGCATGGTATTGGCCATCGGTTTACTGGTGGATGATGCCATCGTGGTGGTGGAAAATGTCGAACGAGTGATGCACGAAGAGGGATTATCGCCCAAAGAAGCAACTCGCGTATCGATGAATCAAATCACCAGTGCATTAATCGGTATCGCGATGGTGCTGTCTGCCGTGTTTATCCCAATGGCATTCTTTGGTGGTTCAACCGGTGTTATCTATCGTCAATTCTCGATTACGGTTGTTTCATCGATGGTGCTTTCGGTGGTCGTTGCACTAACGCTAACACCAGCACTATGTGCCACGTTATTAAAGCCTATCGATAAAAACCAAAAGCCACAAAAAGGATTTTTCGCCTGGTTTAATCGTGGTTTCGATCGCACTAATAATGGCTATCAATCACTGCTAACTCGCGTGGTAAACCGTAGCGGTCGCACCATGTTTATTTACGGATTGTTAATTGTCGGTATGGTGGTGATGTTTCAAAAGCTACCGACATCGTTCTTGCCCGATGAAGATCAAGGCACCATGTTTACTCAGGTCGTGTTGCCACAAGGCGCATCGGCAGAGCGTAGTCTGGTGGTGATGGACAAAGTTGAACAATTTTACCTAGAAAGTGAAAAAGACAACATTGAGTCGGTATTCTCGGTAATTGGTTTTAGTTTCAGTGGCAACGGCCAAAACAACGGGATGGCCTTTATTAAGCTTAAAGATTGGGACGAGCGTACCCGCGATGACCAAAATGTAACTGCGGTTGCAGGCCGAGCAATGGGATACTTTATGTCCCTTAAAGAGGCCTTCGTGTTTGCGTTTGTGCCACCGTCTATCATGGAACTAGGATCGGCGTCAGGTTTTGACTTCCAACTGCAAGATCTTGGTGGCCACGGTCACGAAGCATTAATTAATGCGCGTAATCAAGTACTGGGCATGGCGGCACAAGACAAGCGCCTGATGGGCGTACGTCCAAATGGATTAGACGATGCGCCGCAATTTAAGATCGACATCGACCAGCGCAAAGCGATGGCCTTGGGTGTATCGATTGACGATATTAACCAAACCTTCGCCAGCGCGTGGGCACCGACTTACGTCAATGACTTCATCGACCGTGGTCGAGTGAAACGGGTATACGTACAAAGTGATGCACCGTACCGCATGATGCCCGACGATCTTAGCTACTGGAATGTACGTAATAACAAAGGTGAAATGGTGCCATTTACCGCGTTTAGTTCGATGCGTTGGATCAAAGGTGCGCCAAAACTTGAACGTTACAACGGCTCACCGTCGGCGCAAATATTTGGTCAAGCAGCCCCAGGGCTTAGCTCTGGTGACGCGATGGCAGCGATGAGCGAAATTGCGGCAAAACTGCCACCGGGCTTTGGTTTTGAATGGTCGGGTATGTCATTACAAGAACAACAATCGGGGGATCAGGCGCCATTGCTTTATGCCTTATCGATGATTGTGGTGTTCTTATGTCTGGCCGCATTATATGAAAGCTGGAGTGTGCCATTTGCGGTTATGCTCGTCGTGCCACTTGGCGTGATTGGCGCATTAACTTTTGCGCTTGCTCGCGAATTATCAAATGATGTTTATTTTCAGGTAGGGTTGTTGACCACCATTGGGCTGGCCTCTAAAAATGCCATCTTGATCGTAGAGTTTGCACGCTCGTTATACCTACAGGGCTACAGCTTAGTAGATGCAACCATAACTGCCTCCAAACAACGTTTGCGACCAATCATCATGACCTCACTAGCCTTCATGCTTGGCGTGACGCCGTTGGTGTTAGCGACTGGTGCGGGCTCTGGTAGTCAAAATGCGATTGGTACCGGTGTATTTGGTGGCATGTTATCAGCCACAGTATTAGCGGTGATATTCGTCCCCGTGTTCTTCGTCGTGGTGTTTAGATTATTCCACAATAAAAAAGATGAAACCGACCATAATTTTTAACCGGTTCATCGTTAAAAAAAACCGCTATAACAATAGCGGTTTTTTTTCAGAAAATTATATTAGTCGCTGCGATAATACCGCTTATCCCAACGTAAACTGCTTAACTTGATCGATATCAAAGTAAAAAGGCCATCGCGCATCTCGCTAAGGGCATCGTTTAGTTCGCCAATCTCATCTCTTCGCGCCTCTACTGGCTGTTGACTAAGATCCCCTTGCGCTATTTTCCGCGCAAAAGCTACGGCCTGCTCAATTGGGTTAACAATACTGCGACTGACCGCAATAGCTAAAAAAGCACCGGCTATAAATGCGATAACCGCCAGTAGTATCATCATGCGTTGGGCGTTTGCATTGGCCAGCTCAGATGCCGACTGCTCGCTATTCATTCGGCTTAACTCAAATTGCTCAAATGAGCTTATTTTTGTCAAAAGCGCTTCAAGTGCAGGTTTAGTTTCATCATTGTAATGTTCAATGGCCAGCTCAGTATCGGCCTCAACGTATTCCACCGTCTCAAGAAAATTATCACTATAGATTTGACGCAAACTAATTAACTCGGTTAATTGTGACGGCAAGGCTTGGCCATAAGAATCAGTTACTTTTACCAAGGTCTCATCGAGTTGTTTATTGATATTATCCATCACCTTGTACAAAGCGATTCGATCAGAACGCTCCGGTGTTGGCAAGATCTGCAACAAGGTTAACGCGGCCTTTTGCGCTTGAGACTTAATGATATTTGTTTGTATGACGCGGTTAACATCATGGTTAATAATCCTTTCAGACGCTAAGGCTTGCTCCTTCATTCTGATTAACGCGACCATACTAATCCCAACAAGGAGTAATAAAATCACCAGAAAGCTCGCCCCTAGGCGTAGTCCAATACGGATATTTGATAAAATTGCCATGCTAAACCCTAATGTTGAATAGTGTAACGCCTAAATAGCGCTAACTAATTAAGAAACCAATTAGAAAGACCCTAATTGTGGTGTATATCTTTCAATCTCATATGGTTTATTTTTTGTTGGGTATTTGTTTAGGGTTAAGCAGACTTAATTTATCTTAAGCTTAAGATAACAATGTACTTTTTGTTGAATAGTAGTTAGATTGTTGGCCATAAACAATGACGTAATAGGGATGTTACTAATGTCACCATTTAAGCAGCGCTATCATTTCTTAGAAGTGATGATCACCTGGCAAGGGCGCGTCAATGCCTCTCATTTGATCAAACACTTTGCTATATCACGAAAACAAGCCAGTGCCACCTTCACTAAATATGTATCTAGCCACCCCCGGTCAATTGTCTATAAGGACACCGTTAAGGGGTTTGTGGCCGATAGCAACTTTTCACGTCATTACTCTAGTAGTGAATTTTCCCAATATCACAGCTTGGTTAATCATACGGCCAAGCCAATCTTTAGTTCTATTGTTGATGTTGCCATACCTACGCGTAACCCCCAGCCGCATTTAGCACAGCCCATATTACGTGCTATCGATAACAAATTAGCTATCGATATTGGTTATACCTCGCTGACTAGCCCTGAATATAAAGATCGTATCATCGAGCCACATAGCCTTATCTTCGATGGTTTACGCTGGCATGTTCGCGCATTTTGTCGAAAAAATATGGCATTTAGAGACTTTGTTCTGTCACGCTTTAACGGCGAAGTGGTGCATGAAGGCAGCGCATTGCACGATTCACGCGGAGATCAAAAATGGCATCAAGAGATTGTGCTAGAAATTGAACCCGACCCAAGGCTTAACCCCGCCCAGCAACAAGTAATTAGCGATGATTATCAAATGATCAATCACAAGTTACACATTCCGACCCGCGCAGCGCTGGTGAATTATTTGCTCAAGCGTATGCACCTAGATAAATATGATGATGAAGCAAGCGCGCAACAAATCACGCTCACAAAGCAATGCCAAGCACAAATTACCCCTTATCGATACTGACCTGTGAACATTGGTTACAGGGTGTAAAAATACAGTATTGTCAGTATGTTATAAGAATGATTTAATGCGCTAAGTCAATAAGTAACCTCGTAGTTTGATGTTTAATAGTGCGATGAAGTAAGGGATGATGAATTTTATGGAAGAGCAACAAACAGCTGCCTATTTTAAATATTGGGGAAAAGCCGCCAAAAACGAAGATGGTAGCGATGGTGATAGTTACCATCTATTGCCGTACCACTGTCTGGATGTAGCCGCGGTGGCTGATGTGTGGCTTGATGAGTCTGCAACCTTGCTCTCACAAATAAGCCAGCATTTAAAAACAACCCATGCACAAGCAAAAAATATCATGATGTTTTTTATTTTATTGCATGACTTAGGGAAATTTGATGCACGTTTTCAGCATTTCCGCGAAGATATTCGGGTTAAGCTCCAAGGTGATAATTGGGAAGTGGATAGTGATGAGACCTATTACTCACATGGTTCATGCGGTTATAAACAATTTTGTGAAATGTTCGATACAAATGAAGCAATGAAAGCCGTTGCTGGGCATCACGGCTATTGTGACACATCTTTTAGTTATCATGATGCTGATGCCGACGATGAGCTGATAGAGCTAGATGAACTTTCGCGAAAAGAATGGATCGAGTACTCACTCGAATTTTGTCAATTAGAGAGCATTCCTGATGTCGGTGATATACCAATGCTTGCTGGTCTTTGCAGCGTAGCCGATTGGGTCGGCTCATCGATGACTAATTTCACCACTGACTCAACACTTGATCTCAATGAATATTACCAGCAAGCATTGGCCCGTGCCAAAGTTGCTCTTGCTGAAACGGGTATGATTGAAAATATTAAGGGCTCCGGCTTTGATTTTTTGTTTACGCCCTATCAACCTCGCGGCATTCAAACCCTACTTAACAATATGCCATTACAAGCCGGCTTAACCCTAGTCGAGTCTGACACTGGATCTGGTAAGACTGAATTTTCGCTTGCTTATGCTTCGATGTTAATTGAGGCAGGGCTCGGTGATGGGATAGTGTTTGGTCTGCCAACACAAGCGACAGCTAATGGGCTTTTTGATCGGGTTGGCGATGCGGCGCAGAAGTTATTTCCTGAATGCAAAACCACTTTAGCCCACGGAAAGTCAAAATATTTATTTTCAGATGAAAGCGGATTTTTACATCAATCAAATAAGCGCGCTTTTTTAGGCAGCATGTCAGTGGCAACCATTGATCAAATATTAATGGGCGTACTTGGCGTGCGTCACCAGTTTGTACGCTCGTTTGGTACGCGTAAATCAGTACTTATTCTTGATGAAATACACAGTTTTGATGCGTACATGGTCGGACTAATTGAGCAAGTATTAAAAGGACAACACCAAGCCTTTTCGAGTGTAATTTTACTATCTGCAACTCTGCCAAACACCCTTAAAGAAAAATTATTGCAAACCTATGACGGTGAATCGTTAAGCCAAGCCTACCCGCTAATTAGCCATACAAATTTGAGTGGTGACACTCAAGAGTTTTTCCTGCCACAAGTAACTTCTGAACAAAAAAAGAACGATGAAAAAATGGTCAACCTAGCAGCGTGGCATAGCAGTGATTTATTGCCAAATCATCAGCACAAAGCGAAAATTAAAAGCTGGATTGAGCAAGATGCCATGGTGGGGATTATTTGTAATACAGTCGCTAGTGCGCAGCGACTGTATTATCAGATGAAAAAAGAATTTCCCACCCTTGAAATCGATTTATTTCACGCGCGATACACCTTCAGCGATCGTAAACAGCGCGAGGAAGCGGTACTTAAACATTATGGAAAGAATTCACCGCGAAAAGGACGTTTATTAATCGCAACGCAAGTGGTTGAACAATCTCTCGACTTAGATTTTGACGTGATGATTAGCCAGATTGCCCCTATTGAATTTTTAATGCAGCGCATGGGCAGATTATGGCGACATGAACGCATACAAGGTGATCTTTATAAGCGGACTAAGGCTATTACATCGCCACTCTTTATTACCTTATTACCCGATGAAACCATTAATGAAGCCACCAGTGTGACTCAGCTGAAACAACATTACCAAGGCAGCGGGTTTGTGTATAAAAACACGCGCCTGCTTTACCGGAGCGAGCAATATTTAAGTCAGCTATCTGCACTTTTTTTTCCAGACTGTTACCGTGATGCGATTAATTTCGTCCACGATGAACTCCCTCATGCTGGCGAGCCGCAATCACTTAGCGAGATTAGTGATGACTATGGACTCAAAGCCGAAGGCAGTAATTACGCTGCCCGCAGTTTAAGTAAACTGCAATCTAAACCGTTAAATGACATTGACCCACGTTGCGCGTTGTTAACTCGCGAAGGTGAAATTAGTGTCAGCGTCGTGTTGTTTAATGAGGATGGCAGTTTGTTTCATGGCGGTGACTTTAACGAGCAGCAAGACCGAGAACTAAATACTGTATCGCTAGCACGAAAGCATGCGAGGGGTAAAAAAGATGACACTTATTTCTGCCACAAAGCGATTGTCGGCAGCGACATTATTTATAACGATATGGGATTTATTACGAGCGATCTCATTGATGAATTAACCTAAAGGATTAACGCATGTATTTATCACAAGTGATGCTAAAAGTTCATGATAGTTATGAGCAGCATCAGGCCATTTGGAGTTTGTTTCCTAACGTGCCTGAGCGTAAGCGCGATCATTTATTTCGTGTCGAGCAAAGCTACAATAACCAGATCAAAATTTTGCTGCAATCAAGCACGCGGCCGCAAGAGAGTGAACAGGCGGGAGTTTTGGCTAGCAAACAATTCAATAGCCAAATTGCGCCTGATGTTTTCTATAAATTTAAATTAATGGCCTACCCAACAAAATGTTTAAGTCAGGGTAAAAAAGTCATTGAAATAAAAGATAGCGATGAGCAAGTACAGTGGTTACAGCGCAAACTCATTGGCGCTAATGTGACCGTGACCGCGATGGAAAGCGTACTGGTGCGCAGTAAGAAATCATTCAACAGTCGTTTCGTCTGTTTTGAAGGCATTTTACAGGTGACTGATGCTGCGCAAATAGAGCGGGCATTGGTGATGGGGATCGGGCGTAAAAAACATGCCGGCGCAGGGCTGTTGTCATTGGCGCGTACGCAATAAGGAGTACTAAATGTATCAAAAAATATATAACGCTTATTTAGCACTAGGCAAGGGCGACCAAGCTGATTTAAAGCGCTGTAGTTTAAAAAAGTTAGCTGATAACCCAGCGTATTTTAGGGTGTTAAAAATGACCGGTGCAAAAGATACTTTGCAAACACAACGCACGTTATTTTTGTTGGTCGGATTAAAAGTCAGCGAAGACGAAACCAGCGTCAATGTTGCTCAAGCCTTACTTAATGCCAATGTCAAAGAATCACAAATTATTCAGATAACGCGCGGCGGAGATAACTCAATTGATTATTTAAAGCGTCAATTGGTGCGTTGCCACAATATTAAATTAGTAAGCCTTGGCAAACTTGCCCAATATTGGGGCGAGAATGCCAGGCGTAATTTATTAAAAGATTTTATATTATCGGCCAACAGCGATGTTAGCCAGCAACAAACAAATGAACTTTAAGGACGATTAACATGACCACATTTATTAATATTCACACACTTATTTCACACCCATCATCTATGATGAACCGCGATGACTCTGGCATGCAAAAAACTGCAGTGTTTGGCGGTAGCGTTCGCAGTCGTATTTCAAGCCAATGTTTAAAGCGTGCTATTCGCCAGAGCGAAATCTATGGCAGTGCGGTGGCAGAAAAGTCTATACGCACCAACAAATTTGATGAGCTGTTTGAACTATGTAAAAAAGAAATGCCCGACACTGATCAAAAAATGATTGAAGATGTGCTACTCAATTTAGGTTCAAAAGTAAAAAAAGAAAAAGATAAAGAAACGGGCGTAACAACACGTCAGTTTGATGCAGTTCAGCCCTATGCTATCGGCGCAATACGTGAAGCCGTCAACATGGTACAAGCGGGTACTGATTTAAAAGAACTGAAAAAAATCGTGCAAATACCTACCTTGGATGTGGCGTTATCAGGCCGCATGGATGCAAGTTGTCCAGAGAGAAATGTTGAAGCTGCGATGAGTGTGGCGCACAGCTTAACCACCCACAGTGCAGATATTGAAGTAGACTGGTTTACCGCCTGTGATGACTTGGCAATGCAAGGATCTGGGCACATTGGTACTACTGAATTTAGCTCAGGTGTTTTTTATAGATACGCTTCTATCAATGTTGATTTACTGGCTAAAAATGTGAAATCAACGGTCGATGAAGTAGCAAGTATCGTTAACACCATGATCAGCTGTTTTGCGCAAGTGACCCCCGATGCCAAGCAAAAAGTGTTTGCGGCGCACAACCAAGCTGATTTTGTGTTGGCGACTAAATCAAACCAGCCGTTATCACTCGCTAATGCATTTCGCAAGCCGATAACAAACAATGGTGAAGTGATGGAAACATCGATTATGTCACTGGTTGCTCATTATGAAAAACTTGTCACAGCCTACGAGTTAGAATCAGAGGCGATTGCCCTTGATCTAACGGATACTGCTCAAAGCGATCGTATTAAGCTTGTTAATAAAATCAGCGACATTCGATTTTAAGCGAAAAAGGTGAGTGTAATGACAGCACTGAAAATGAAAACGCTGATTTTAAAAACCGAAGGTATGTCGGCTTATGGGTTACAAACCTTCGATGTACATCGCAAGGTAAATCACTTTCCAACACGCTCTGCGATAATTGGGATGTTGGGTGCCGCAATGGGTATTACACGCGAGCGTTTTAGTGAAATTTTTGAACTATCAAAGAGACTTACTATTGCAGTGCAAGTGAATCAATGCGGCGAAAAAATGGTGGATTATCACACGGTACAAAATTTTCGCAGCCCCCAAGGGAAAATTCAAAAAGGCACTAAACCAACCTATCGGGAATATTGGTGCGACAGCGAGCATACCTTCGCCATTTGCGCTGGCGAGGATATTATTTCGCAGTTAACAGAAAAAATTAAAGCGCCAGAGTTCACTCTTTTTCAAGGGCGTAAATGCTGCCCGCTAACAAGGCCGCTCTTTGAAGCCGTACTCGATGCTGATAATCCTGCCAATGCGCTTAAAGAGTATGGCGCACATGGGCAAATATTTAGCGATGTTAAAGGCGATAATTTGATCGCGCAGCTGCAAGTGCGTGACTTAACCACGAAAAATATCCGTAAATACGCGATGCGAAACGTGTTTGTTTGTGGACGCAATCACGCGCCGTCTGCCGCTAGTGAGGTCAATAATGAATTTACTTAACGATAATTTTATCTCAACCACTGATGGCAAAGTGTCGTTAAAAACCATTTTAACCAGTGATCATGATTATCAGTTGCAATATTATTTTGATGAAATTCAATTGGCGATGTTACAGCTACTGAGCTCATTAACCACGGCTATTCTAGCGCCTACGGTGGCAGAGCTTAAGCAGTATTTAAAGCAGGGTGTTAGCACGCAGCAATATGATGACGCATTGAATAAAATAACGAGTGAGTGGTTTGACGCCGATTGTTTTATGCAATCCAAGCCACCTAGTGATGCAAAATGGCCAGATGGACCCATCACTAAAATGTTATCGGGTATTGAGTGCGGCACATCACCCAACGCGATTGGACTTTTTAGTGATTTAGACAAAGCCCAAGTGGTTTGCCCTGATTGTATCCATGGGCTTAATTACAATTTACACATGAATATTAAAGGGGAGTGCTTTGGTCCAACCGGTGCAACGGGCATTCGAGGCGGCGGCGCAATTAGTACTTTAATTGCAGGTGCTACTTTAAAAGAAACGCTATTAAGTAACACTGTCGCCCACGATTATTTTAAGGACTACGCGCAGCTCAATAAAGAAGCCAATAACGAGCCAATGTGGGTGAGCGCGCAAATGGGCAGTTTTTATCAAGCGCAACATATTGGTTTGGTGCGTGGACTATTTGCACTGGCTTATCATATTGGCTTTACGATTGAAGACTTACCGTGCTGCTGCGATGTTTGCGGTAGTGAATCGGCGCAATCTGTAACTACATTTAATCGCGAGAAATATAAAGGGCATTACGGCTCGACCAAAAACGGTCGTGACAATGGGGCCGGCTGGTGGCCCCACCCTTTTACACCACGTAGCATCAAAGAAGATGGTGTATACGCAGTGTGTGCACGCGATCAACATTGGCAAAGCTGGCAAGAATTAGGTAGCTATATAGTGGGCAAAGAAACCGATAGAGCCACGGTAGTGCCTGCGTATATTATTAGACAGTTTAAGGAAGTTAAATATCAGCGCCAAACGAACCTGCTTATCGGCGGTAATATTGCGGATCAAGGCTCGGTCATTGGCCGTGTGTATGATTTATATTGTATGCCTTCAACGCTCAATAATCATTTAGCAAAAATAACTCAAGTGATCGATTCTGGATTAGATCAAAAAGAAAAATTATCGCACGCGTTTAATAAAATGTTTGGTGTCGGTTATGACAAAAATTTTGTTGGAGGGATTAAAGATGAGGCGATGTCGCGTTTCATTGCCAATGCCCAACAAATAATTCAACGAACCTTATTAGATGTTGAACGTAAAGAAGCCAGTGAATTACGCAAAGCGGCAGTGTTAGATTTAAAGGCTGAGGCTAAGCGTATTTTTGTTGGCGTACAGCGGAAATATCAGCACGATTTGCCGTTGTTTAAAGCGTTAGTCAAAGGCGAGGTGGTGTTGTATAAAAAGTAACGCCATCACTACCATAAGACCAAATATGACTCATATTCAGTCTTGTGGTAAGCTGGCGATAGATACAATTTTCTAAATGATTTACAAGGGGCAGACCATGGCACTACATGATCACATAAAACCGATAAGCTACTTAAAAGCGAATGCAGCTCAAATAGCAACTGAACTTAAAAACGATGGCGAAGCCTATATCATCACCCAAAACGGTGAGCCAGCGATGGTGGTGCAGTCGATGGAAGAATACGAGCGCAAAGAAAATACCATTGCGATGTTGCAGCTCATAAACCAAGGCGATCGTGATATAGCCGCTGGAAATCTCGAAGCTGCTGACAGTGCTTTTGCTGATATTAAAAAACAGCTATTTGATAAGTAGATAACGATGACATTTACAGTTAAATTAACGCATCACGCTAAAAAAGACCTGCTAACCATTGCGCAATATTATCTGTCTAAGGCTGGTAGTGATGTAGCGCTCGCATTAGTTGATTCAATTGAGAACACAGTGCAAACTTTGCGGGAGATGCCCGAGCGTGGTCATCAACCTCACGAACTCTATCACGTGCCTACCGTCGCTATTTTTGAAGTTATTAGCAAGTCGTATCGCATCATCTATAAATTAATGGATGATCAGGTAGTGGTTATTGCGATATTCGATGGCCGTCAGAATGTTAAAGCACATTTACTCAAGCGGTTAACCTCACTGCATTAATTTTGGGCTGATGCCTAAACCAACAAGGACACAAGGAAGTGACATTTATCCCTCTAAAACCCATCCCACTTAAAGATCGAAATTCGATGATCTTTGTTGGTATGGGGCAAATTGATGTCAAAGACGGTGCGTTTGTCGTGATAGACAAAAACGGCGAACGGATGCATATACCAGTGGGCTCTATTGCTTGCTTAATGTTAGAGCCTGGAACGCGAGTGAGTCATGCCGCCATTAAACTGGCATCCACAGTCGGCACCTTAATCATTTGGGTCGGCGAGGCAGGGGTGCGTTTGTACAGTGCGGGTCAGCCCGGCGGCGCGCGAAGTGATAAATTATTGTATCAAGCAAAATTAGCACTCGATGAAAGCTTGCGCTTAAAAGTGGTGCAAAAAATGTTTGAAATTCGCTTTGGCGAACCTGCGCCGCTAAAACGAAGCGTTGATCAACTGCGCGGTATTGAGGGCGCGAGAGTGCGCGCCACTTACAAATTGCTCGCTAAACAATATGGCGTTGAGTGGAATGGGCGACGTTATGATCCAAAAGACTGGAAAAAAGGCGATACGATTAATCAGTGTATTAGCACCGCAACCTCATGCTTGTATGGGATCAGCGAAGCCGCGATTTTAGCCGCAGGTTACGCCCCCGCGATTGGTTTCCTACATTCAGGAAAGCCACTTAGTTTTGTTTATGATTTGGCTGATTTAATTAAATTTGAAACGGTTATCCCTGTCGCGTTTAAAATTGCAGCGACTAAAAACCCAAGACCCGACAGAGAAGTACGCATTGCTTGTCGTGAGGCGTTTCGCTCTACAAAGATATTAAAGCGGTTAATTCCTTTAATTGAAGAGGTGTTAAGTGCTGGCGAGATTTCGCCACCAGAGCCATACAGTGATGCGCAGCCGCCAGCGATACCCGAGCCAGAATCATTGGCTGATGAAGGGCATCGCTGATCTAAACCTAATAGATAAGGAATGATTTATGGCGATGGTAACAGTAGTCACCGAAACCGTACCGTCAAGGCTGCGTGGTCGATTAGCAATTTGGCTGTTAGAAGTTCGAGCAGGAGTTTACGTCGGAGATGTATCGAGAAAAGTCCGTGAAATGATTTGGTATCAAGTAAATGCATTAGCAGAAGATGGCAATGTAGTAATGGCATGGTCAACAAATACCGAATCAGGTTTTGACTTTATAACTTATGGTGAAAACCGCCGGATGCCGATTGAATTCGATGGTATGCGACTAGTAAAATTTAGCGCTGAAAATAAATAAATTTAGGTGCGAATGCTCTTTAAAAATTCGGTAACTTTTTAAAGATACTATTTTATCTTTAAAAACAATCATGTATATTTAGAGTGTTCCCCGTGCCCACGGGGATGAACCGCCTAACTTGCCTTTCGGTTGTCTTAACTTCTTGTGTTCCCCGTGCCCACGGGGATGAACCGAAACATTGAGCATATTGATAGGCAGCGCACTGGTGTTCCCCGTGCCCACGGGGATGAACCGAGTATGACTTGCAGGAGCTGGGTGTAGTGCTGCTGTTCCCCGTGCCCACGGGGATGAACCGTTTAATGATCTACCTCATTTTGAATTAGTGAAGTGTTCCCCGTGCCCACGGGGATGAACCGCGTTCTAAAAAGGGACTAGCGCCGGACTTCTCGTGTTCCCCGTGCCCACGGGGATGAACCGTCGCTCACATGAAAAGTCCATACCGCGCCCGCGTGTTCCCCGTGCCCACGGGGATGAACCGCAGTGACCCGCATAAACACGGATAAGTAACCAGTGTTCCCCGTGCCCACGGGGATGAACCGCAATACCACACGCCTGTACCCGAGGCTGATTAGTGTTCCCCGTGCCCACGGGGATGAACCGTGCAACAACTAGGCGAGGCGCTAGTAAAAGATGTGTTCCCCGTGCCCACGGGGATGAACCGAAAGCGGCTCGCCGTGCTATGTTGGCGATGGTGTGTTCCCCGTGCCCACGGGGATGAACCGTGCGCACACCAGGCCAATTGGATTTTGATGGTGTGTTCCCCGTGCCCACGGGGATGAACCGACCGCCCCACAAGTCGGGATGATCACCTAGACGTGTTCCCCGTGCCCACGGGGATGAACCGCGCCTAGCCCGTCGATATGCGTTGTCATGCAGGTGTTCCCCGTGCCCACGGGGATGAACCGAATGGCTCTATAAAGTCACTGACAAAACATCGGTGTTCCCCGTGCCCACGGGGATGAACCGCGAGAATTCAATATTCGTGGAGCCCTGGCATTGTGTTCCCCGTGCCCACGGGGATGAACCGCACAAACTCATTGGGCAGCATTTGCATTAATTGTGTTCCCCGTGCCCACGGGGATGAACCGCGCTAGCGCGATCAAGCCCTCTGGCGTGGCGTGTGTTCCCCGTGCCCACGGGGATGAACCGGGTGTGCTTTGCTTATTGCGATGCATACCAAGGTGTTCCCCGTGCCCACGGGGATGAACCGTCACCGTTCTCTATAATTGCTAATAGCTCTTTGTGTTCCCCGTGCCCACGGGGATGAACCGCGTCCGTATATTGCGCGTCAGTTAGCAGCAAAGTGTTCCCCGTGCCCACGGGGATGAACCGCATTTAAAATCTTTGTAGTACACGCGACCTAGGTGTTCCCCGTGCCCACGGGGATGAACCGCAAAAGCGGCAACAGACACCCAATGGGTGCAAGTGTTCCCCGTGCCCACGGGGATGAACCGTCGCCCATTGCTAATATGTCATACCCAGCAGGGTGTTCCCCGTGCCCACGGGGATGAACCGTCACAGCGGCTGTTACCAGAGTATCTTTATTAGTGTTCCCCGTGCCCACGGGGATGAACCGCTTTAGGTTCGCACGTTCTTCACGCTTATTAAGTGTTCCCCGTGCCCACGGGGATGAACCGCTCCCTGCGTGTCTGCCCTTTCCCGCTGAACTGTGTTCCCCGTGCCCACGGGGATGAACCGCTCTTGTACACAGGTCCATCTTGAATTTAACTGTGTTCCCCGTGCCCACGGGGATGAACCGCAACTTTTTAAAATGTTCCTCCGGATCGGACAGTGTTCCCCGTGCCCACGGGGATGAACCGTCTGCAAAATCAGGGTCGCTTCTTCCCGAGAAGTGTTCCCCGTGCCCACGGGGATGAACCGGCAATGCTTTCATGCCTATCACCTAATTGTGAGTGTTCCCCGTGCCCACGGGGATGAACCGGCGAGTGCGCAAAACTAATGGGCTATGACGCTGTGTTCCCCGTGCCCACGGGGATGAACCGCGCGGGTTTAAACCTGAGAAAATGAGCGACATGTGTTCCCCGTGCCCACGGGGATGAACCGTGTCAATGGTTAATTGCAAATAAAGGGGAATAGTGTTCCCCGTGCCCACGGGGATGAACCGTCCGTCGCTGTCCCAGCCGCGCAGGTCTATAGGTGTTCCCCGTGCCCACGGGGATGAACCGCAACCAAAACCCGCGCATAAAACACATGAGATGTGTTCCCCGTGCCCACGGGGATGAACCGTGTCCGTGATTGGCTCGGCGTAATTTACAGCGGTGTTCCCCGTGCCCACGGGGATGAACCGTTATTGTGGCGAGATACTATGCCACCAGTGGTGTGTTCCCCGTGCCCACGGGGATGAACCGTATCGCCATTGCGTGCCGTCGTGATAAAACTGGTGTTCCCCGTGCCCACGGGGATGAACCGTAAATGATAGTCAGGTGCTGGAGTGTGCGGATGTGTTCCCCGTGCCCACGGGGATGAACCGCGCTTTATCTTTCTTTTGGCTGTCCATTTCGCGTGTTCCCCGTGCCCACGGGGATGAACCGGTGTGATTGGTTCGCTAATGTCGGTCTACAGTGTGTTCCCCGTGCCCACGGGGATGAACCGTACCAGTGGTGCGCTAGACCTTACAAAACCGTGTGTTCCCCGTGCCCACGGGGATGAACCGTGCGAGCGCTTGGCTAGTCGAGACTTTGAGACGTGTTCCCCGTGCCCACGGGGATGAACCGATCAGGTGACGGATTTAGATGATGATGAGCAAGTGTTCCCCGTGCCCACGGGGATGAACCGATTACCAAACGCAAGAAAAGAGCTACACCAATGTGTTCCCCGTGCCCACGGGGATGAACCGGCGGTTATCAACAGCAAGCGCCACAGCAAGCGGTGTTCCCCGTGCCCACGGGGATGAACCGACATTTACGAGAATAAGATACGCTTTGCTTATGTGTTCCCCGTGCCCACGGGGATGAACCGATGCGAGCATCATTGCGCCACCGGCAATCGCCGTGTTCCCCGTGCCCACGGGGATGAACCGCTCAAACCACAAACTTTTATTAGGTGGTACGAGTGTTCCCCGTGCCCACGGGGATGAACCGTCGGACGTGGTGATTTTGCATCGCGGGAACTGGTGTTCCCCGTGCCCACGGGGATGAACCTTTAGTTGAGCTTCAAGATAATTACTCAAAGTTGTGTTCCCCGTGCCCACGGGGATGAACCGCGAATAGATAACTGCTAAATAGTTATCATCTTGTGTTCCCCGTGCCCACGGGGATGAACCGCTAATTGTTCGAGCGGCATCGGCATTTCATCAGTGTTCCCCGTGCCCACGGGGATGAACCGTATTACCATTTAATAATAGAGTTCATGAATATGTGTTCCCCGTGCCCACGGGGATGAACCGACCATTTGTATTACGCGATACATACAGGCACTGTGTTCCCCGTGCCCACGGGGATGAACCGTTGTCGGGGCGTTGTTTGTTGGTGTTTGTTTAGTGTTCCCCGTGCCCACGGGGATGAACCGCTAAGGAGGCGTGTTTAGATTTGGCTAGTCGTGTGTTCCCCGTGCCCACGGGGATGAACCGCGCCAGCGTATTGCAGAATCAAACGAATATTAGTGTTCCCCGTGCCCACGGGGATGAACCGCGGGAGGGCGTCACGGAATTGGGTAGTGAGTAGTGTTCCCCGTGCCCACGGGGATGAACCGATAGCGATAATGTAACGATTGGCATTGTGAATGTGTTCCCCGTGCCCACGGGGATGAACCGGTCAATCATCGCACCAGGCATAATGTTCAAATGTGTTCCCCGTGCCCACGGGATGCGTCTATTTCTGCAAGGTTGCCAATGTGTTCTCTGTGCCCGTTCGATGGTTTAAATGAAAACTATTCCAAACTGCTAACGTTTAAGCTTCTACTCAAGCTTAAATCGGCGAACGACTTCGGTCATTTGGCTGCTGCTTACTTTTATTTCTTGGCTGGCGCTGGCGAGTTGCTCTGTGTTGGCTACCGATTCATCGGTCATGGTGGCGAGTTCATTGATTCGTAAGTTCACCTCATCGGCGGCTTGTGATTGCTGATCTGTGGCGCGCGCTATTTGGCTATTCATTTCGCTAATCACTTCGATTAAACGGTCTATTTCTTCGAGTGATTGTTCGGCTTTTGCCGCTTGCTGTACGGTATAATCAGAGGTCTCTTTACTGATTTTAGCTGCATTTACAGCTTCGTTAGATCCCGCCTGTAAGCGCTGGATCATCTGTTGGATTTCTTCGGTACTTTGCCCGGTACGACTAGCTAAGGTGCGAACTTCATCGGCAACAACGGCAAAACCTCGCCCTTGTTCGCCTGCGCGTGCTGCTTCTATTGCAGCATTTAGGGCAAGTAAGTTGGTTTGTTCTGCGATGCCTCGAATGACGTCTAACACTGTGCCTATATTGTCCGTTTCACTGGCTAGTTTAGTGATAACACTACTCACATCATCGATGTTTCCTGATAACGATTCAATCTGGCTAATGGTTGTGCCAACAACTTCTTTACCGTGGCTGGTGTTTCGTTGGGCGTCGATGGCTGCCTGTTTGGCTGCTTCAGCGTTTTCGCTGACTTCGCGAATGTTGGCGGTCATTTGCTCCATCGCCGTGGCTACTTGCGTGGTATTGTCCCGTTGTATTTGGATGTAGTTATTACTAGCTTGGCTATTTTGTGATAGCTTTTCAGCTTGCTCCATCACTTGTTCGCTGCTTGATGCGACTTCGAGTAGCGAGCTACGCATTTTTTCGGTAAATAAATTAAAATAGTGCGATAAATAGGATATTTCATCATTGGCATTTTGATCCAGTTGGCGGGTCAGATCACCTTCTCCTTGCGCAATGTTTTTCATCAAGTTACTGGCATCGCGAGTCGGCACAATAATACTCTTACCGATAATGTAACTTAGCGAGATAATTAATAACGCGATAATAAAGGTGCTTAAAATCAGTGAGTTTCGCTGTGGTTCGAATATTTCATCGATGTGATCGATATATATTCCTGAGCCAATAATCCACTGCCATGGGGTAAACCCTTTTACGAAGGAGATCTTATCAACGGGGTCTTTGGCACCTGGCTTTGGCCATTTATAGGGTAAGAAACCTTCGCCATGGGATTGTACTAGCTTAGTCATTTCGACGAAAATTGCTACGCCGTCAGGGTCTCGAACTGAGGTGACAAGTTGACCATTTAATGTAGGCTTTATCGGATGCATAATCATTTTGGGGGTGAAATCATTAACCCAAAAATAGTTGGATTTGTCGTATCTGAGTGTATTAATAACGGCAAGAGCCTGTCGCTTTGCCTCGCTTTCGGTGAGTTTACTTTGTTGTTGCAGTTGATAATAATGTTCAAAGATATGATGTGCGCTTTGCACCAACTGTTGCACTTTCTCGTTTTGTTGCTGATTCAATGCTTGGTATTGGTTATATAGATTGGCACTGTTTTGTACGATTAAACCCGCCAGAATCAATATCACCATAATGGCGAGACGTTGTTGGATGGAGAACTTTCGTAATAGACTCATCATCATTAGTACACCTTTGGCTAACTGTTGATTAAGCGAATGGTTGGCAGTGCTGATTTTCAGTAAGTATAGTTAGTATTTATTTTTTGTTGCACTTATTGTGTTTTTTTAACTATTTTGTCGTAGATTTCAGGAGCTAGATTTTCAAATGGGTAAACAATATAGGGTTACAAATAGTACGGATGAGTTTGATTTTGAAATGATATATGAATTTATTTCTACTTCATATTGGGCTAAAGGTATTCCGGTAAGTGTGATGAGAAAAGCGATAGATAATTCATTGTGCTTCGGTGTGTTTGATGGGGCTGCGCAGGTGGGATTTGGCCGTGTTATTACCGATGGCGCAACTTTTGGATATTTGGCCGATGTCTTTATTCTCGAGAGTCATCGTGGATTGGGGCTAAGTAAGCTGATGATGGAACACGTTATTAGTCATCCTCAATTACAAGGGCTACGCCGAATGATGTTGGCAACTTATGATGCGCATAGTTTATACCAGCAATATGGCTTTAAGCCGTTGTCTAACGCCGCCAATATGATGGAGGTATGGGATCCTGATATCTATCTCAACTAAGTTGTATCACCGGCGACTATTAGCCGCAGGTGACACAACACGATTATCAACTCTTATTAAATTGTGCCATTGAGCTCGCAAGACATTTGGCATAATCGCCAATGCTGCTCGCGTCGGCACTGACTTGTGCTAATGAGGCGTTTTGCTCACTGGTACTTTGTTGCATATGTTGCATGTTGACGCTGATTTGAGCGATGCCAGCAGATTGCTGCTCGGTGGCCGAGGCTACTTGTTCATTGACACTAGATAGCGCATTTAATATCTGATGGTTGTTGGCCAGTTGCTGCTGAGTCGTCTCAAAGCTCGTGTTGGTTATTTGCGATTGCTCGATAATTTGTTGCATTTCAGCGATGGCAGAGTCGGAGTTATCACGCAGATCCTTCATTATCTGGGCGATTTCGTCGGTCGATTGTACTGTTTTTGACGCCAACGTTCTTACTTCATCAGCGACGACAGCAAAGCCGCGACCATGCTCGCCGGCTCTGGCTGCTTCTATCGCAGCATTTAAAGCGAGCAGATTGGTTTGGTCTGAAATAGACTTAATCACTTCCAGCGCGCCCACGATAGCATCGGTGCGCGAGGTTAAGTTGGTGATCACGTGCGAAACATCGCTAATTTTACTCGACAATGTCGCGAGTTGTTGCTGTGTTATGGCAAGTTGCTGATTGGTCTTTGTATCATTACTGGCGATATCTTGGGCGCTATCCAAGGCGCTTTGGGCATGCTGTGAAACCTGGACCAGCGCTTGATTTATTTGCTCGATGGCGACACCAACTTCCTGATTAATCACTTCATTGCCACGCGCCGTATCGGTACATGCGATCATTTCGTCACGCAGTGAATTAGCGACGTTATTTAAGGCGTTACTATTGTTCATCACTGAGACGAAGGCGCTGTCGAGTTTGGTGACAAATTGATTGTAGCCTTTAGCCACTTCGACCAATTCTTTCTGTCCTAACTCGGGGATGCGATAATTAAGATCTGCCTCACCCTGACCCAGTTTGGTGAATAGTTGTGACAGCGTCTCGATCGGGCGGCTGACGCTAGAACCGATGAAGTAGGCCAGTAACATGGCAAATAGGCTTATGATTGTCACCGCAACGATTATTTTTAGACTTGCTTGATCCAACAGTGCAAACATTTCGCTGTACGGGACTTGAGCCACGACATACCAGTCCATGCTTGGGATATAGCTTGAGGCAATGATATAACGTTGACCATCTATATTTAGGGTCGAGAGATTGAAGTCGGTGCTGTGGAGCAGGTTTTGCGCCACGCTTTGGCCGTAAAGCGAAGATAAAGTTGCTGAGTTAACCAGATCACGCTCACGATGGAGTTGAATCTTTCCTTGTTTGTCGGTTAAGAAGACAAAGCCAGATTTTTCAAGTTTAAAACCGTCGAGCATGGCTGCAACATCATTGAATGAGCGTGATATGCCGCTCAGGCCAATGCCTGAAGATTGTTTGTAATTAACGAATAAGTCGACGTTGTTGCTATCTGGATAGACATAGAGACTCGACATGGTGTTATTGGGGCTAGCGGTGTAGCTGAAAAACCAGCCATCGACATTGTCATTTTTTAATTGGCGCAAGAAGCCTTCTTGATTCCAATAATTAGCGCTTTGCTGGTTAGCAAATGATGCATTAGTGAGGTTGTTTTGATTGGCGATGCGGGCGAGTTTCTTAATTAATAAGGCTTCTCCCTGCGCAGTCTTGTTGGCATTCCATGCCAGCACATGTTCGTCGCTGGCAATCTCTTTGGCCAGGGTTAACATCACGCTTATTTGCTTATCGATGGTTAAGTTAATTTGCTTAATAATGCTGGGCAATTCGGTATTGATCACTCGTTGTTCAATGATCGATTTAGCAGTGTGCTGGCTAAAGGCGCCAATAAGTGCGGCAGTGGCCACAACTACCAGAATAATTAGGGAGGATATTTTTTGTTTTATCGACAAGGTATTTATCATACAACACATTCACTTATGTACATCAAAGGGATTGGAGCATCCCTAACATTAAGGCGTTATTGTAATCTATTTAGGGTTGATTGTGAGAATAATACAACCCCATTTAAAGAGGGGTTATTTATTACTGCGTTTCGGGGCCCAGCGTAATACACCTTCTTGGGCTGTACTGGCGACTAATCGCCCCTGGCGATCATAAAATTTTCCAGTAACAAAACCACGACCGCCGCTGGCTGACGGGCTATCTACTTCATAGAGTAACCAATCGTCGAATCTAAAGTCGCGGTGAAACCACATCGAATGGTCAATCGTTGCCATCTGTAACTTTGGCGTCATAAACGAGATGCCATGGGGTTGTCCCGCGACGGGTAAAAATGAGAAATCAGACGCATAGCTCAGTAAATATTTATGCACGCGGATATCGTCGGGCAAGTTGCCGTTGGCGCGCATCCACACGTGGCGTTTAGGTGCCGATTTCTCTGGTTTTAGTACGTTAATACTCTCCACTGCGCGAAGCTCGATTGGTCGGTCACAGGTAAACTGTTCGCGCACGCTCGGTGGGATCAAGTCTTGATGCTCTCGCGCTATTTCTACTTCAGATTTTAAGGCGTCGGGTCCGGTAACTTGCGGCATTTCACTCTGGTGGTCAAAAGCCTGCTCAGTAATGTGGAAAGACGCCGTGAGATAGAATATCGGTTTGCCGTGTTGGATCGCTTTAACTCGGCGCGTGGCGATTGAACGGCCATCGCGAATTGTTTCAACGTCATAAACAATGGGCTTGTTAACGTCCCCCATGCGCAGAAAATAGGAATGAAAAGAGTTAATTCCAAACTCGCTTGAGACCGTGAGTTTCGCCGCAACCAGCGCTTGTCCAATAACCTGTCCACCAAACACTCGACCAAATCCTAAGTCTTGGCTATTGCCACGATAGAGTCCTTGTTCGATGGTCTCTAAGCTAAGCAATTCTAACAGTTCGTCAAGTACTTGTGACATTTTGGTATTCCTCTAAACATGGCTGTAGACTAATTCTACGCCCATTAAAACAGATGTTTAGCCTAAGTTGAATCAATTTAATTATCATTGATAAAAAAACTGCCTTTGGTTATGATGTGCTCAATTGAACCTATTGGATAATTTTTTGAAATTGTTTCAGCGCCTTATTTTTGTTGTTTTGTTTGTTGCTAGTTTTTCACAAGCGACAGCGGCAGCGATGATGCCTTTGATGAATTCGAGTGCCAATAGCACGATGAGCATGACCGCTGAAGCCAGCGCACATTGCGACATGATGGCCATGACTGACATGTCGATGATGGAGTGCCATGCCGGTGATAATGATTGCAGCGAAGATTGTAATTGTTGTCCGGGCGCTTGTACGTCAATCTATATCATTAGCAATAATGGTGTGGGACTTGGCCGTGCGCAACCCATTCACTTAGACGCACTGCGCGTTGTGGCTATTTCAGCCCAAACTTCCCTCTACCGTCCACCAATTAGTGCATAATACACCCTAGATCCGTCTGTTTTTCAGACCTTTATGTATTATCTTCTATTTTTATGTGTGGAACAATCAATGATAAATTCAATTTCTAAAGCCTTTGCTATTCTTTTTACGGTGCTCATTCTTAGCGCCTGTGGCCCCGAGCAAGCAGCTAGTCCAGCTCATTCATCGCCTGCCTACTCATCGCCAGCAGTATCAGCAATTGAGCAGCGCCAAAATCCGTTGCTGACGGTATATAAAGATCCAAACTGTGGCTGCTGTAAGCATTGGATCAGCCATGTTAACGAGCATGGTTATTCGACGAACACAGTGCATCCGCAAGATATTTGGGCGGTTAAGGCGCGGTATAACATTAGTGGCAATATGCAATCTTGTCATACCGCGGTGACGCCCGATGGCTTCGTTTTTGAGGGGCATGTTCCGGCCAAATTCATGGATCAGTTTCTCGCTAACCCGCCCCATGGTGCAATTGGCTTAACCGTGCCTGCGATGGTCGTTGGCAGCCCTGGTATGGAGGTTGGCGATAAGTTTAACGCCTATGAAATTCGTCTTTTAATGCAAGATGGCTCAAACGAGTTATATCAGTCAATTACGAGTTATCAACAACAGTTTTAGGAGCGTCAGATGAACTTGAATATAAAGTTACTGTTGCTCGGCTGTTTATTGCAAGCGCCATCAAGTATGGCCAATGAGCTGAGTTTTGAACACACCGTTAGCACTGCTATAGCGCGTGATATATGGCAGCAAGGTAACGAGAATAGACGTTTGGCGATGGTAGCACGCAGTAACGCTGCCAGTGTTTTGCCAGATCCTGTTATTTCGTTAGAATTGGCCAACTTGGCCAGTGATAGCTTCGCGTTTAATCAGGAGCCAATGACGCAATTTAAGGTGGGCGTATCGCAAAAATTCCCGCGTGGTGACCGTCTTGAATTAAGCCAACGCCGATTGTTGCAACAAAGTAAGCAGTTTCCAATGCTTGGTTTGGTACGTCAAGAGAAGGTCAGGGTAGCTAGTGGTGAAACATGGTTACGCGCTTATCAGGCGCAGCAGACGATAATCTTAATTGAAAAAGATCGACCGTTGTTTGAACAGCTTATCGAAGTCGCACAGCGCAGCTATCAAGTGGGACAAGGTCGAGCCTTGCAAAGTGACTTAATAAGCGCCGAAGTGGAACTAACTGCACTAGATGATCGATTAGCCATTATCCAAAGTAAAGCGCAAGCCTACTTGCAGAAATTAAACCGATGGTTGCCCAGCGATCAAGTTTTGGGGCGCTTAAGTCCTTATCTGCCTGAGCTCCCTACGCTAGCAATGCCCAATGATGATAGTGAACTAGCATGGGCTAATCGTTTATTTAATCATCCCGCAATACGAGCATTTGATGCGACGCAACGAGCAAGAAATACTGATATAGAATTGGCGCGTCAGCATCAAAAGATCCAATGGGAGGTGCATGGTAAATATGGTTTCCGGGCTGACGGCGTTGACGGTAGCGCCCGCAGTGATCTATTTTCGCTAGGGGTCAAGTTCGATTTACCGATGTTTAGTCACTATAAGCATCATCAGCATATCAAAGCGGCCAAAGCTAACGCGCAAATTGTCAAGACAGACAAACTATTAATGATTCGACAAATGCGCGGCGACGCATTGTCGCTCAAAGCACAGTTGACGGTATTAAAGCGACGGGAATTGATATACCAGACAAAGTTGTTGCCTCAGACCCGCCAACAAACCGCCGCTGCACTCGTCGCTTATAGCAATGATAGCGGTGACTTCTCTCGGGTCATCTTAGCCAGAGTAAGTGAGTTAAATCGCCGCATAGAGGCATTTAACATCACCATTGAGCAACATATAGCGACATTAAAACTCAACTATTTTCTGACAGTGATAAGCACTGGAGCGGCACATGAATAATCTATTTAAATGCATTTCCTTAATAACACTGGGCGTTGGTGCAGGCCTGTTGGCCTATCATTACTTATTGTCACCGCGCACGACTACAGATAACGTCGATGAGGCTACTCCGCTCTACTGGGTTGCGCCAATGGACGCAAGCTTTCGCCGCGACGCGCCGGGGCAATCGCCAATGGGCATGGATTTAGTACCCTTTTATGCCAATGATAATGCTAGCGCGATCAACGGCGCTGGCAATGTCTTTATTGCGCCTAATGTGGTGAATAATCTTGGTGTGCGTAGCGCTAAAGTAAATAGCGAGATCTTAACCAACAAGATTAATACCGTCGGTTACGTGCAATATGATCAAGAACGCCTGATCCACATTCATCCACGGGTCGCGGGCTGGCTCAATAAATTACATATTAAAACAACCGGCGAGCGCGTTAGAAAGGGGCAGCCACTTTACGATATCTATTCGCCAACGCTGGTTAATGCACAAGAGGAAATGCTGTTGGGTATTGCGCGTAACAATATGCGCTTGGTGAGCGCGGCCAAAGCGCGTTTAAAATCCTTGCTGGTGCCGCAGCGGATCATCGACCGGGTGATAAAACGCAATAAAGTAGAACAAAATATTACCATTTATGCCCCGCAGTCTGGGGTGGTTGACAATTTAGCGGTGCGCGAGGGCTTTTATGTTAAGCCGGGCACTAAGATTATGTCGGTGGGCGCGCTTGAGCAGGTATGGGTAAACGCCCAAGTTTTTGAACGACAGTCCAGTGCGGTGAATGTTGGCGATCATGTGTCGATGACGCTCGACTATTGGCCGCGCGAAATATGGCATGGCGAGGTGGATTATGTCTATCCAACGCTGGATAAGCAGACCAGAACGCTACAAGTGCGTCTGCGTTTTGATAATCAAGATCTTAAATTAAAGCCAAATATGTTCGCCAAAGTAACCATCGATAGTGAAGGGGATGAGGCGAATATCTTGGTGCCACGGGAGTCGGTGATCCGTACCGGACAGTCGACACGCGTGGTAATGGACTTAGGGGCAGGTAATTTTAAGTCGGTTAATGTTGAGATTGGCCGCAGCAATGAGCAATTCATCGAAGTGCTTTCAGGGCTCGAAGCGGGCGACAATGTGGTGATCTCGGCGCAGTTCCTTATCGATTCTGAGTCGAGTGTCGATTCCGATTTTTTACGTATCAACCCGATCACTAGTGAAGAAGAAGAGAGCAATGAGCAACCAAGCAGTGTGATGGTCGATGCGATGGTGGAGTCGGTGATGGTAGGACATCGTATGGTAACGCTGACCCATCCGGCCATAGACGCATGGGATTGGCCGCAAATGACCATGGATTTTTCGGTCGATGCAACCGTCGATATGGCTTTGTTCGTGGTGGGAAAATCGCTTGCGGTGGAGCTTAGCGAAGATCCTCAGGGAGGTTATGCGGTGATCAAGGTGATGAGTACTCAGGCGCGCGATCACGCTGACATGAACGTGTCAGCAGATACTAGCGAATAAGGAGGGGATTATGATTACTGCTATTATTCGTTGGTCGGTCTACAACCGTTTCTTGGTGTTGCTGGCCACCGCTATTATTGTCGGCGCGGGGCTGTTTTCGGTCAAGAATACGCCGGTCGATGCGATCCCTGATCTATCGGATGTTCAGGTTATTATTAAGACTTCTTATCCTGGCCAAGCGCCCCAGGTGGTCGAAGATCAAGTGACTTATCCGCTAACCACGGCGATGTTGTCGGTGCCCGGCGCAGAAACCGTGCGTGGTTTCTCGTTCTTTGGCGACTCATATGTGTATGTCATCTTTAACGAAGACACCGATCTCTATTGGGCGCGATCGCGTGTATTAGAGTACTTGAGTCAAGTTGCGCCTAACTTACCCGCGAGTGCGAAACCGCAATTGGGTCCCGATGCCACCGGTGTTGGCTGGGTCTATTTGTATGCGCTGGTGGATCGCAGTGGCAAACATGATCTTAGCCAGTTGCGCGCGCTGCAGGATTTCTTCTTAAAGTATGAGTTGCAAACGGTTAATGGTGTCTCAGAGGTCTCTGCCTTGGGAGGCATGGTTAAGCAATATCAGGTCAAAGTCGATCCAGACAAATTACGCGCCCTAGGTATTCCATTATCGTTGATTAGCACGGCGATTAACCGTGGCAATCAGGAAGTGGGCGCTTCTGTGGTGGAAATGGCCGAAGCAGAATACATGGTACGCGCAACGGGCTATATCAAAAACACCAGCGACTTGGCTAATATTCCGTTAGGTTTAGATGACAATGGCACACCATTGTTACTCAAAGATGTGGCAGATATAGGCATTGGGCCACAGATGCGCCGCGGCATTGCCGAGTTAAATGGCCAGGGCGAAACTGTTGGCGGCATTGTGGTGATGCGTTTTGGCGAAAACGCGCAATCAACCATCGATGGGGTTAAAGAAAAATTACAACAACTTAAAGCCGGATTACCCGAAGGCGTTGAGGTGGTGACGGTTTATGATCGTTCCGGCTTGATCGAGCGAGCCATCGATAATCTGTGGTATAAATTGCTCGAAGAGTTTTTCGTGGTGGCCTTGGTGTGTGTAGTCTTTTTATTCCATGTCCGGTCATCCCTTGTCGCGATCATTAGTCTTCCTGTGGGTATTTTAGCGGCGTTTACCGTGATGCATCTGCAAGGGCTCAACGCTAACATCATGAGCTTAGGTGGCATTGCGATTGCCATTGGGGCGATGATCGATGGCGCGATCGTGATGATCGAGAATATGCATAAACACATGGAGAAAACCCCGTTAACCGATGACAATCGTTGGCAAATTGTGTTGAAAGCCGCGAGCGAGGTAGGCCCAGCCTTGTTCTTTAGCTTGATGATTATCACTGTGAGTTTCTTACCGGTATTTACCCTTGAGGCTCAAGAGGGTCGCATGTTTGCGCCGCTGGCCTTTACCAAGACTTATGCAATGGCGGCATCGGCGATTCTGGCGATCACCTTGGTGCCAGTACTGATGGGATATTTTGTGCGCGGCAAGATCATTAGCGAGCATAAAAATCCGATCAATCGACTGCTAACAGCAGGCTATATGCCACTATTGCGTGGGGTGCTTAACTTCCCTAAGACAACCTTGTTGCTCGCGATGGTCGTCTTAGCCGTTGGCCTGTGGCCATTGAACAAGATTGGCAGCGAGTTTATGCCGCCGCTCGATGAAGGGGATATCATGTATATGCCCACTACTTATCCGGGGATCTCGGTGGGCAAGGCGCGCCAGTTATTGCAGCAAACCGATAAACTGATTATGACGATGCCAGAGGTCCATTCGGTATTAGGTAAAATTGGTCGCGCCGATACCGCCACCGATTCTGCGCCATTAACCATGATTGAGTCGTTTATTGAGCTTAAGCCGCAAGATCAGTGGCGGGAAGGCATGACGCCGAAGAAAATCCGCCAAGAGCTCGACAGCTTAATTAAATTCCCCGGGGTCACTAATGCCTGGGTGATGCCCATTAAGACCCGCATCGACATGCTCGCTACCGGGATCAAGACTCCGGTGGGGATTAAGATCGCTGGGCCAAAATTGCCGGTTATCGAAGGCATCGGTCAGCAATTAGAGACGATTCTCAATCAAGTGGCGGGCACTACTTCGGTCTATTCAGAACGGGTCGCGGGTGGCCGTTACATTAAGGTCGATATTAATCGGCTACAGGCGGCGCGTTATGGCCTTAATATCGCCGACGTGCAGCAAGTCGTCGCCACGGCAATTGGCGGCATGACAGTGGCTAACACCGTTGAGGGGCTAGAGCGTTATCCGATTAACGTGCGTTACCCGCAAGATTATCGTAATTCACCGGAGCAACTTAAGTTGTTACCTATCGTTACACCTAAAGGATTGCGCATTGCACTAGCTGATGTGGCTGATGTGTTTATCGAAGATGGCCCGCCAGGGATTAAGAGTGAAAACGCCCGTTTAAATGGCTGGGTCTACATCGATATTGAAGGAGTTGATGTCGGCACCTACGTCACCAATGCCAAAGACATTGTCGCTCAGCAGTTGCAGCTACCCGCGGGTTACTCAATCACCTGGGCCGGTCAATACCAATACATGGAGCGGGCCAAAGACAAATTGACCTATGTCGTGCCACTAACCTTGGGGGTTATTATCTTACTGCTCTATCTTAATTTTCGCCGTATTGCAGAGGTCGCCATTATCATGGGCACCTTGCCGTTAGCGATGGTTGGCAGTGTGTGGTTGATGTATTTGGAAGGCTTTAATTTCTCGGTGGCGGTTGGGGTTGGGTTTATTGCCCTAGCTGGTGTCGCGGTTGAAATTGGCGTGATCATGTTGGTTTATCTCAATCAGGCTTTTGATGAGCTAGTGGCGCAAGGCAGGGCTAATAACGAGCCTGTTAGTCTTGCTCAATTACGTGACGGGGTGATGCGCGGCGCGGGTTTACGTATCCGACCGGTGATGATGACTGCATTGTCGATCATTTTAGGCTTGCTCCCCATACTTTATGGCACGGGAACTGGTGCCGAGGTGATGAGCCGAATTGCCGCGCCAATGGTCGGCGGCATGGTCTCTGCGCTGGTATTAACCTTGTTGGTATTACCCGCTGTTTATTTCTTATGGCGTAGCTCGCAGCTGACCACCACTAAATAACTTTTTGAACCAACGAGCCGGCAACCCAATGATTATACGTTGGCTCACGTCATTTTTTAATAGGAAAACAAGATGAAAAAATTACTCGCAATATTCGGCGCACTACTAATTACATTCGCGTTAACTGGCACTGCACAGGCACATGTAAAACTCACTAGCACTATGCCAAGTGATGGCGCGACTTTAGCCAAGGCGCCAAAGATGGCGATGTTACATTACAATAAGGCGATTCGTTTAGTGAAAATCAACCTTAAACGTGAGGATAACAAGATTGCCCTTAACTATAAAGCCAGCAAGAAAGCCTCTAAGATGCAGCACATTTCATTCCCTAGGTTAACCGCCGGTCAATATGATCTTGCTTGGACCATCATGGGGAATGACGGCCATAAAATGAAGCATCGCATTAGCTTTACGGTTGAATAATTAACATGGGATGGTTAGTTGGCGAGGTGTTGGTCAAGTTGGCGATGTACATTGGCATTGCGGGAACAATTGGTGCGATAGCGTGTCGTTGGCTTTGTCAGCACCGGGGCTATAATGAGTATTTGCGAGGGCAGGCTAAGGGTTATGCGAGCCTTGGGTTGATCGCCGTGATGACGGGCTTCTTTGTTAGTGTTGGCGCTTTTAATGAAGAAGGTCTGGCTGGCATGCTTGATCGCGACATAGCACAGATGCTGTGGGATTCGAGCATAGGATCTAGTGCGGTGATGCGATTGGCGGCCTTGGTTCTAGTGCTCATTGCATTGTTCCAAGGGGTATCTGTGATGTTGAGTGTACCATTACAGATTGCGGCTATTGTTATGCTTGGCGCAAGCTTTACCTTAGTTGGTCATACGGTTGAGTTGTCAATATTGGCGCAGGTTGCGATAACCCTTCATATTATCGCCTTGTCACTGTGGGCAGGTTCGTTTATGCCACTACTACAGATGCTCAACCGACTGAGCCTCGACGATGCGCAGAGAGCGATGGTATATTATGGCAAATTGGCCGTCGTGGTCATTGCTTCACTCCTGCTAAGTGGCGGGTATTTAGTGATTGAGCTGTTTGATGTTGAGCTGGGTTTGGCCAGCAATTATAACCGCTTGATGGTGCTAAAACTTGCTATTGTGCTGTGTCTGTTAGCGCTTGGCGCGCGCAACAAGCTGCAATTGGTCGGGCGATTAACTGCCAAGGAAAGTTCGCTTAGTACACTTAAACTGGCAATAACGTTTGAGCTTGTTCTGGCCATGGTGGTATTGCTGGTGACAGGGATATTTACCACGGTGATGGGGCCAGCATAGATAAAACTTTTGTAGCGGGGCGCCATGGGCGCACCGCTACTTTTTTGCTTAAGGCAAGAAGATAAATTTGGCTAAGAATATCACCGTTAGCGCCCAAACGCCTGCCGATATCTCGCTGCGTTTGCCCGCGCCAAGTTTTAATGCGGTATAAGTAATGAAACCAAACGCGATGCCGTTAGCAATCGAGAAAGTAAATGACATCATTACCGTTGTCGCAATGGCGGGTACATATTCGGTAAAATCATCCCAGTTGAGTTTAGCCAGTGAGCCCATCATCAGCATGGCGACGTAAATTAGCGCGCCATCAACCGCAAAGCCAGGTAACATCTGGGCCAGGGGTAAGAAAAACATCCCCACTAAGAACAGACAACCAATGGTCACGGCCGTCAGTCCGGTACGCCCACCCGCAGCAACACCCGCCGCCGATTCAACATAAGAGGTGACTGGCGGACAACCAAACGCAGTGCCAATAACCGATGAAATAGAATCAGCCTTGAGCGACTTGTTGAGTCCCTTGATACGACCATTTTCGTCTTGCAGATTGGCGCGTTCGGCCACACCCATTAAGGTGCCCGCAGTATCGAAAATATTAACGAATAGGAAGGTTATGATCACCGGGATCATCGCGACTTCCATCGCGCCCATGATATCAAGTTTCATGAAGATAGGTTCAATGGCTTTAAAGTCTGGTATCGCCATTAAGCCACCGCCCGGATAATTGACAAAACCAGTGGCAGGTGCCCACGATTTAGCTTCCTCGGCCACCACAAAGAATTCTGTTGGCAACACCGCAACCATCAAGAAGGCAATAAGCGTGGTGACGGCAATCCCAATGATCACCGCGCCAAACACCTTGCGATAGCTTAGGATAGCAATCAATAGAAAGCTTAAGAACCCTAATGCGGGTGCCTCTGGACCAAACTTACCGAAACCAAAATGAGTAAGGTCGGCCAAGCGCACGATGTTGTCAGGATCGGCAATAACGATGCCGGTAAAGCGCAAACCGATAAAACCAAGGAACAGGCCAACACCTGCGGTCATCGCAATTCGCAAGCTCATTGGAATACTGTCGAGCATCCATTCACGCAGCTTGGTGACACTCATCAGTACAAATAAAATACCCGACAGGAAGACGGCGCCAAGCGCGACCTCCCACGTATAGTTCATCTGCAATACCACGGTAAACGTGAAGAAAGCGTTCAATCCCATGCCGGGTGCAAGGCCAACAGGCCAGTTGGCATAAAGCCCCATAAAAATAGTAGCAATGGCGGCGCCTAGACAGGTCGCCAGGAATAAACCATCAAATGGCATACCGGTCTTGGACATGATGATTGGGTTTAAAAACATAATGTAGGACATGGTGACAAAGGTTGTCAGCCCTGCCATTAGTTCGACTTTGACGCTGGTTTTGTGTTGCGACAGTCTAAATAATTTCTCTAGTAGGCCGCCGTTTTTTGTTTGTTTTTCTGGCTGGTTAACCTGTTCCATAACTAGTGTTCTCTCGTTAATCGAAATAAGGGGATGTTGTGGGTCAATATCGCCTATAACAATATTGCAACATAATAGTAGTCTTTCTTGTCACTAGTGTCAATTTCTGTTGATCTTGATCACATTAAGGGGCGCATTCTAGCATAGCGGGATCGATGAGGCCGAGGATATGTCTGTAAGAAGTTTAATTATCGCTTAGTTGATTTTTATCATAAAAAAACACGAAAATGGTATTGAAAGCGCAAATGATATCGATTATCATTTGCGAAAGTTCAGCGTCTTTACATTCTTTACACAATTTAAGGGAACATCTTAAGATGAAAAATCTTAGCTATTCAATATTAACATTATCTCTCATGGCCGCTTTTACTGCACAAGCAGATCAGGTTAAGCCCAATGAAAATATTGAACGCGTGGTCGTTACAGGTTCGCGTATTATCGAAAGCATCGATGAAGTACCGGCTTCTATTACCGTGGTAAATCGTCAAGACATTCTTGATCAGATGAAGGTCAATACCGAGTTACAAAATATCTTGGCTACAAAAGTACCAGGTATGTCACCAAGTACTGGCACTTCGAGTAACTCGAGCCAAACCTTGCGTGGTCGCAATGCGTTAGTGATGATCGATGGCGTGCCTCAGTCAACGCCGCTGCGCAACGGTGCATTAGGTATTCGTACACTAGATGCCTCAACGATCGAACGTATTGAAGTGATTAAAGGTGCCACCTCTATTTTTGGTAATGGCGCTGCGGGTGGTGTGATTAACTACATCACTAAAAAAGCGGGCAAAGGCAAGGCCAATGTTGAATTGGGCATGTCGAGCAAGGCGAGTCTGGTCAAGTTTGAAGACAGCGCTGGTTACCGTGTTGATTTCTCTGCCGATGGTTCTCTAGAGCAATTTAGTTATGTATTTAGTGTTAGTAAGGAAGAGACTGGCGCGCAACGTGACGCACAAGGTGACATCATTGGTCTAAAATATGGCCTAACTGATAACACCACGCAAAATGTATTCACCAAGTTAGGCTATCAAGTCGACGAAGATAAATCATTGCAGTTAACCTTAAACTATTATGACGCGCAAACAGATCCTAACTACGTCGATGTCGTGAGCAGCATTAACGCTGGCACCAAAACATACGCGGTACCTGTAGCCAATGGCGAAAAAGCAAAGGGTGATCCTCAGGGACCTAAAGACAACTACAACGTGATGTTTAAGTATGTCGATGATGAAGTATTTACCAACACCCAACTAGTGGTCGATGCTTATCAGCAGAGTATCGAAAACATCTTCTTCTTCTCAACCAAACTGGCCAACCCTGAGCAAGGTTATGATGGCGGTCAATCGTTAATCAAATCTGAAAAGTCTGGTGTGCGCGCAGTATTTAATAGCACGGCAGAATTTGACGACGCCGATGTAACCTTTATCTACGGCACCGATATCTTAAATGATGTGACTTCTCAACCGATGGTCGATGGGCGTGTTTGGGTGCCGGAAATGGACATGAGCAATGTTGCATTTTTCTTGCAAACCAAGACAATTGTTGCCGATGACTGGGTGATAAAAGCGGGCGTTCGTCAGGAAAGCATTAACGTTTCGGTAGATGATTACAATACCTTGCGTCTGTGTAAAGATGCGGCGCAGGACATTTGTTCTGTACCGATGGCGGTGAAAGGCGGTGATTTAGACTATAAGGCGACCACCTATAATTTCGGCGTACGCTACATTGGCAATGAATTATTCTCACCTTTTGCTAATTACTCACAAGGCGCAGATATCTCCGATCTCGGTCGCCTGCTACGCAGCGCAACGGTTAATGATATTACCTTGGTCAACACCCAAGCATCGATTATCAATAACTATGAGATTGGTTTTAGCAGCCAAATGGATGATTTAATATTCACCATGGCGGCCTATCGCTCGACCTCTGAATTGGGTACGACCAACAAATATGATCCCCTAACTGGCATTTACCTGCCGGTACGTGCGCCACAAAAAATCTGGGGCTGGGAAGCAACTGCTGACTATGAAATCAACCAAGATCTTAATGTGTCAGCAACCTATAGTTATAACGAAGGTAAAGACACTGCCAATGACGTTTATCTAGGGCAGAGACAGATTAGCGCGCCAACTTTTAGCACCGTACTTAATTATACGCCGAGTGAAAGCAGCAAGGTTAGCTTGTCTTACTTCCATGTAGGCGATCGTAAGCGCTTCGAACAGGTTAATGGCAAATGGACCGGCGATCATGGCCCAATCAGCAGCTATGGCGTGCTCAATCTAAGTGGTCACATGGATATCAATACCCAGACCGAAATTTACCTAGGCGTTGGTAACTTGCTAAACAAGGAATACTCTACCGCACGCTCTCAAGGGTATAGCTATTCTGGATACAATACGATGGCCCAAGGTTCAACCTTGAAAGTGGGTGTTAACTACACGTTTTAATTAATACCAATTGGCGCAATCATAAACTCGCTCTCCTGTATAGGGGAGCGAGTTTGTTTGGTTTAACGATATGATAAAAATCTTACGTAAAATTCATTTGTGGATAGCGTTAATCAGCGCCACATTTGTGATGTTGTTATGTTTAAGTGGCGCGCTGTTGTTGTTCGCGCCAAGCCTGGATAAGATGTTGTTTTCACAGCAATGGCAGGTCGAACCAACTGGCCGCCAAGCCAGTGTGTCAAGTATGATAGCGGTGGTGAAAAAGCATAGCAATGAGCCGGTTAGGATGATTTCAACCGGCGCAATGAGCGATGATGTATGGCGCTTTAAGCTCCACAGCGGCGACTATGTTAACCTCGACCCGTATCGTTTAACCGTGGTTAAGCAATACGCCTATTATCAGCAGATATATGGTTTTACGCTGCTGTTTCATCGCTGGCTGTTATGGCAAACAGATAGCGGCGAGAAACCCCTGCGAGATTGGGTCTCGATAGTCGCCTTGAGCTTGATGGTTAATCTAATGATTGGCTTCTATTTGTGGCTCAAACCTAAGGCTCCCCTTAAACGACTGAAAATCAGGTTCAGGGCCAAGCGAAAAATACTGTTTAGTCAGTTACACAGTGTGATTGGTGTCGTGGTGTTCATCCCCCTGTTATTGATGGCCTTAAGCGGTATCGCCTTTAACTGGCAAACCCCAACAAAATGGCTGGTGGAATCGATTACCGGGCAGAAAATACAGGCCACACCTAGCGTAGCTTATGTTAATAATAACCAGCCAGATATGGATATTAATACTCTGGTACAGGTCGGACTAACGGCGTTGCCTTATGCTTCACTCTATCGAATTTATTTACCAACCGACGATCAACCATTGCGTCTACGCCTAAAGACGGCGCAAGAAAGCCATGCCTTTAGCTGGGTGTGGGTCGATCCCAAGACGGCGCAAGTGCTAGGCGTGTATGATGGTGGAAAGGCCAACTTTGCCACACAGGTGTGGCGGTTTAAGTATAAATTTCACATCGGACAATTTATTAGCCAGCAGCTCGAATGGCTGTGGCTGTTGTTTAGCCTAGCCCCGTTGTTATTTTTGTTTACCGGATTGTGGCTGCATTTTAAGCGTCGACGCTAAGCGTTATAGCGTCAGGTCTTTACGCATTAATTGATGAGATATGGTGACTTCAATGTAGGGCTCACCGATTGGCTGATAACCGAGTTTTTGATAGAAGCCGATAGCTTGCTGGCGTGCCGATAATTCTAACTGTTTCATTCCTTGAGTAGTTAGGTATTGCTCGGCCTCGGCAATCAGTTGCTTGCCGAGGCGTTGACCCTGATTTTGTGGGTCTACCGCCATCTGTTTTAATAATCCGTGATGCTTATCCAATGGCACGATGATTAAGCAGGCAAGCAATTGTTGCCCCTTGCCAGCGTTGTCGTCAAATAGACCGAAATGCCAATAATTAGCCTCTTGGGACAAGTCTTGTTGATACAGGTTTAGCCCTAAAGGCTTGCGCAGCACGTCGTGACGCAAGCGTAACATTTGTTGGTAATGAGGAGAGTCGATAGCAACCTTGCTAAATTTCACGATGATTGGCGCGCCTTATCTATTTGCATACACATCTGCTTCATCGGTTCTAATACGCGTACTGTTGGGCGATGTAAGATAGTGGCATTAGGGTAATAAATGTGTTTGTTTTTAACCGCTGGCAATATGTTCCAGCGCTGCCAATCGAATAACTCGTGCCCTTTGGTTTGCGCATCATCTGGAATAAGGATCACCTGCGCATCGGTTAATAGCACGTTCTCTACGCTGATCTTCGGGTAAGCAGACTCGGCACTGGCAAAGACGTTGGTACCGCCGCAGCGCTCGATAAATTGGTTGATCCAGCTGCCATTACTAATGGTCATCAGCGGTTTTGACCACAGTTGATAAAACGTGCGGATCTTGGTGCGGTGCTGATACTTACTGGTGATGGTGGCCAGTGACTGCTTAAAGGTTGTTGCTAGTTGCTGTGCTTGCTCGTTTTGGCCGGTGAGTTGGCCAAGTTTAATCAAGTCGCTCGCTATCTCAAGTAACGATTGTGGGTTGGAGTCCACGACCTTAAAGCCCAGCTCTTTGATCCGTTCTATCTGATTTAATTTATTGCCGCCAGACCAACTTACCACTAGGTCGGGCTTGAGCTCGATAAGTTTCTCCAAGCTAATTCCACGATAATCACCTATCACCTCAATAGCCTTGGCCTGTTCGGGGTAGTCGGCATGTGAAATTGTCGCGATGATGCGATCGCCAGCGCCAATGCTATAGAGTAATTCAACCGCGTGGGGCGATAGCGCGATGATCCGTTGCGGGTAAGTCTGCTCAGCCGCGCTGCAAGGAGCGCTAACCATTAGACTAGCGAATAAACCGATCAGCACAAATTGCTTAAATTTAGTAATCAAAACCAATCCTCGCTTTGACGCCTGCTTCAAAAGCATGCCGTGTGGGACGTACTTCGCTGATGGTATCGGCAATGTCGGTGAGGCTGCGATGACAGGCACGGCCAGTAACAATGACATGTTGCATCGGTGGGCGATTCTTTATTGCGGCGGCCACTTCATCACTGTCGAGATAACCGTAAGTCAGCATATAGGTTATTTCATCGAGCAGCACCAAATCAAGACTTGGGTCGCTAAGCATCAGCTTAGCTTGCTGCCAAGCCTCCACGGCAGCTGCTGTATCCGTTTCTTTATCTTGGGTATTCCAGGTAAATCCGGTTCCCATGACATGGAAATCAACCCCTAATTTTTCCAACACATTACGCTCACCACAAGGCCACTGTCCCTTGATGAATTGGATGACGCCAGCCGTTTGGCCGTGGCCAACACAGCGTAGCACCGTGCCAAAACCAGCGGTACTCTTGCCTTTGCCGTTACCGGTGATCACCATAAAGATACCTTGTTCTTTGGTGGCTGCCGCTATTTTTGCATCAACCGTATCTTTAAGCTTCTGCTGACGCTCTTGATGACGTTGTTTCTTTTGATTTTCGCTCATGTGTTATCTCGTTTAGAGTTGTCGATAAAAGGCTAGCATAGTGATGTAGATGACTAGCTCAGAAAGTTGTTGTGCCTGACCCAATAAGTCGCCGGTGTAACCGCCTAATTGGCTGCGATACCATTTGACAATAACCAGCCGCAATACCAGCTGAACCGCAATGATAGTCGCAAAAAGAGCAGCTGGCATCACCAACAGCACCAATAAGGCGCTGGCCAGTAAAATGATAAGTTCGCTGCTGCTTTGTTGCTCGGTCATCGGCTTGATCTTGCTTGAGTCGATATCGCGCACATAGTGTTGATCAAATATCAGGCTAACCGCCAGGATACGACTAAGACAGTGGGCACTAACAAGGGCTGCAACAATCGTTGGTATGGTCAAAGCGTTAACCATAGTGGCAAGCTCGACTAGCAACTGGAACTTTAACAACAGGGCCAGTACAAGCGCCAAAGCGCCATAGGTCCCCAGGCGTGAATCTTTCATGATGGTGAGCTTTTGCTCGATGCTCCAGCCGCCGCCAAAGCCATCCCAGGTATCGGCTAAGCCATCTTCATGAAACCCCCCGGTGATTAATACGCTGGCGATCATGGCCATGAGTATCGCAATACTCGTTGGTAAAAATAGCGCCGTTAGCCAATAAACACCGGCGCTAAGTACGCCAATTAACAGACCAACTAAGCCATAATATCGGCTGGCTTGATTAAGCCATTCTGGCTGAAAGTTAGCCATCGGCTTTATGTTAATCCGGGTAAAAAAGCCCAGCGCAACTAGCCATAAACACCACTGGTGTTTCACCACGGCAATAACACTCATTGGTTAGTTAACCTCGGTCACATGGGCTTGCTCGAAGCTGGCCATTTGATTATAAAAAGCCAATGCGCTTTGTAATAATGGTAACGCTAGTGGGCAACCGCTGCCTTCGCCTAGTCGCAATTCCAGGGCTAATAAAGGTTTAGCAGCCATCGATTTGAGCAAGGTATGATGGCCAAGCTCGTTGGAGCAATGACTAAACACCATATATTCACGCACGTTAGGGCACAGGCGCGTGGCGACCAACGCCGCCGCACTTGAGATAAACCCATCGACTAGTATAACCTTGCTTGCTTGAGCCGTGGCTAACATTGCGCCGACCATTTGCGCTATTTCAAAGCCGCCTAAACACGCCAGCACGCACAAAGGAGAATCCATGTTGTCTTGATGGAGAAGGGCCGCGCTGCGAATGATCTCTTTCTTTCTGGCCAAACAATCATCGTTAATGCCGGTGCCACGACCGACACAATAATCGATATCGTTGTCGGTTAACACATGCATCAGTGCGGCGGCGGCGGTGGTATTGCCGATGCCCATCTCACCAATGCCTATGACATTGGCGCCAGCTTTGATTTGCGCATTCGCCACTTCCATGCCGTAATTAATCGCTAGCTGCGTCTGTTGCTTGCTCATCGCAGGCTCGATATGAATAGGCGCCGTGGTTGACGCGACTCTGCGCTTAATCAGCATCGGATGGTTAGGTTGTTCATACACCGTCCCGCAGTCGACCACTTTTAGTGCCATTTTAGCCTGATTACAAAAGGCATTAATGGCGGCACCGCCAGCACAGAAATTGGCCACCATTTGTCCGGTGACTTCGTTGCCTGCGATAGATATTCCCATTTCGCTAACGCCATGATCACCAGCAAATACCAGTTGCGTTGGGTTGGTTATCTGTGGGGAGTTATCGCCGATGATTAAGCACAGTTGTAAGGCGAGTGCTTCTAGTCGCCCTAATGCGCCGAGCGGCTTTGTCTTAAGATCAATATTTTTTTGTATGTTATTGATTTTTTTATTTGATAATGGCTCAATCGTATACATAATCTGCTCTAGTTAACTCGTTGACTTCGTTGTTTCAAGATGAAAAGAAAGAAAACACTACCGATGGCTGAAGTGATGATCCCCAATGGTATTTCTTGATTGTCTAATAACGTGCGGGCGACGAGATCAACATAAATCATAAAGAGGCCGCCAAATAATGCAACAATAATAAAATTATTGAGTTGTCGTTGCCCTAATGTCAAGCGAACGAGATGAGGGATTAATAATCCAACGAAGGCAATACCGCCAGCGCTGGCAACAATGATGGCACAAATGAGCGAGCTGGCGATCAACATCATCAGGCGCACTCGACCCACGCTAACACCAAGTGTAGCGGCGCTTTCATCGCCACTAGAGATGGCTAATACCTGCCTAGAAAAGGCAAAAAACAATAGGATGCTGGCGACAATTATTATCGTAGGAGCGGGTAAAGAAGACCACTGCGCCTGAGAAAAACTACCCAAGGTCCAAAAGAGAATCGAGGCGGCGGCCTGTGGATCGCTGTGATATAGCAGCGCGCTGCTGCCGGCGCTAAACATAAATGAGGTGGCGACCCCGGCCAATAACATTCGCTCGATCTGATTAAATGCACTGCGACCTGCGATACTGACTACCACTAACACCGAGACTAATCCGCCGGCAAAGGCCGCTATGGGTAACAGTATCATCGATAATGACGAGAATATTGTAAAGATCGTGACAGCGCCAAAAGAGGCGCCGGCGGTGATGCCAAACAGATAAGGATCAGCCAGTGGATTTCGGGTGACTTGCTGTAAAATAGCGCCAGAAACCGCCAAGCCGGCGCCCGAAACAAAGGCTAAAATAATCCGTGGCAGTCGTAGCTCGAGCACAATTTGGTGATAGACAGAGTCAGTGACGCTGGGATAAAACCAGGGTAATAATATTTCGAGCACTTGATTGAAGTTTAGCGCTACTGCGCCAAAGCATAGTGCGATGACGACGCTAAATAGGGTCATTATAATTAACGCGATGGTCAGCAGGGTTATTTTTGACATGGTGTTGCCTGATAATGAAAGAGCAAATGCGGATTGTGATGACTAGGATGCTCACCAATGGTGACATTGACACGATAGATATCGCTGATAATTTCTTGGGTCAATACTTCCTTTGGCGTGCCTTGACATACGATCTTGCCGTGGTCGAGCAAGATCAGGTGATCACAAAATGCGCTGGCAATATTGAGATCGTGCAATGAGGCAATAACGGTGGTGCCAAGATGCTTAACCCGATTAAGAATATCGATTTGATAATGGACATCTAAATGATTGGTCGGCTCGTCCATGATCAGCAGTTGTCCCTGCTGCACAATTGCCCGAGCAATTAATACGCGCTGTTGTTCACCGCCGGACAGGGTATCGAAGTTGTTGCCGGCCATCTCGACGAGATTAACCTGGGCCAAAGCCGCCTTAATCAGAATTTCATCGCGTTTATTGGTTTGTTCAAATAGCCCTTTGTGCGGGGTTAAACCCATCGCAACAACTTCGCTAACCACGTAGGGTAACGCGCTAGGCGCTTGAGTTACCACTGCAATTTGTTGTGCGATGGCGGTGGCTGTCTGCTGCCAAATGTCGCGTTGGTTAAGCAATACTTGACCACTGCAAGGTTTGGTATAACGATACAGAGTGCGTAACAAGCTGGTCTTACCGCTGCCATTGCCACCGATGATGCCAACAAATTGTCCCGGTTTAACCCGAAAAGAAATGTCATCGAGAATGCTCTTATTGCCTGCTTGCCAAGACAGGTTAGAGACCTCGAGTAAGGAGCCGGGCATTAGTGTTGCTCGCCAGTGGCGTGAGCGAACAAGGGCGGAACAGTAACCTGTAGATGATGTGATTGGCGCATATAAATCAGTGCACGCAGTTATATCTGCAGTCGCATTAAGCGCCTGTAGTAACAACTAACGCAAGTACTCCGCTTGGTTTTGGGACGAAATTAGTTGGTGCAGGTATCTGGCTCATTGATGAGCATTGAGCTTGTCATCAATTTACAGTTGCGGGTACAGCCACGAATTTTCATCATGTTCCCTGCATCTCCCGAATGACGGGAGGCAAGCCGACATTATCGAGGTTTTTACTCAGCAATCAACCGTTGTGGTGATAATAGTGATTATTTTATCGATTTATTTGCTGTTGGGCCATTGCAAGGTTTGCCACACGTTACCATTATCTTCTATCACTATGTCTATATCTACTCTGGCGGCGTAGCCGATATTAAGCGCCACAAGGTGCTTATTACCGGGCAGTGGCATGCCTAATATCTTGGCGATTAAATAACGAATGACGCCGCTATGACATATGACTAGGGTATTATTGCGTTGCTCAAGCAGTCGTTGCCATGCTTGATCGACCCGTACACTAAATTGGCTCAACGGTTCGCCGTTGGGCGGGGTAAACTGCCAGGGTGTTTGCCAAAACTGCGCTAGCTGTGTGGGATATTGCTGATGCAGAATTGCCATTGCTTGGCCATCCCAATCACCAAAATTTATCTCTGCAAGCTTTGGCTCGATATCAAGTGGCCACTTGCGCTGTTGGCTAATATCCTTGGCGAAGATTAGACAACGTTGTCGGGGGGATGTAATGATTTGATCAAAAGTGTCGGTGGCGGTTAATGCATCAGACATCTGTTGATAACCTTGATCAGACAGACCAATATCGGTGCGTCCGTTAAGGTTTTTGGGCGCCAAGGTTTCGCCATGACGTAATAAGGTTAAGCGGAATTTGATCATTTAAACTCGATAGTTTTTGTCGCTGACGTATCGTTTTGTAAATTTATTACAAGATAATCCGCATTATTGCTAGGAATTTCGTTATAAATTTACCATAATGGAGCGATAATAAGATAAATAAATTTGGTTGGAATCGTTTATTCTAACCCTTTAAAAATTAGTGACGCGCTATGCCCCAGATGACTTAACAGCATACACGCCAATGGTAGTGGGGATAAATTTTGTACCGACATTACAAGGTAGAACAATGAACAATCGTCAAGAGTTACCCAGTTGGCAGTTTTTAGTCGAACATGCACAACAGATGAAACAACAACATCTTAATCAATTATTTGCAAGCGATAAACAACGCTTCGATAAATTTACCATTAAATTGCCCCACTTATTATTAGATTATTCAAAAAACTTGGTCACCGATGAAACAATGGCTGGGCTGATTAAGTTGGCTCACGATTGTGATATCGAGGCATGGCGTGACAAGATGTTTAGTGGCGAAAAAATAAATCTGACCGAAAACCGCGCCGTGTTGCATACCGCATTGCGCGATCGCAGTGGTAAAGCCCTTATCTTAGATGGCGAAAATATTACCGAGACCATCGACCAAGAGCTGAAAAAGATGGAGCAGTTTGTGCGCAAGGTACGTCAGGGGGAATGGAAAGGTTACTCTGGCAAGCGCATCACCGATATCGTCAATATTGGTGTGGGTGGCTCAAACCTTGGTCCACAGATGGTTACCGAAGCATTAAAGGCTCATAGTGATAATAGCGTTAGCGTGCATTATGTGTCTAACGTCGATGGCGCGCAAATTGCGGAAGTATTACGCCCATTAGATCCTGCTAGCGTGTTGTTTGTGGTGTCATCGAAAACCTTTACCACCACAGAAACCATCACCAATGCTAAAACAGCTAAGAGTTGGCTAACCTCATCGTCATTTGATAATGACGCGGTTAAACACCACTTTGTCGCAGTGACCTCAAACCTTGATTACGCCAAGGAGTTTGGCATCGGCGAAGACAACATCTTCTCGATGTGGGACTGGGTTGGTGGACGCTTCTCATTATGGTCAGCTATCGGTTTGCCGATTGCGCTTGATATGGGCTTTGAGAAATTTATGGCGCTGCTCGAAGGGGCCCATCAAATGGATCGTCATTTCGTTGAGACGCCGTTAGAGAAAAATGCCCCGGTGACCTTAGCCTTGTTAAGTCTGTGGAATACCACTTTCTTGGGCTCGCAATCGCAAGCGATTTTACCGTATGATCAAACGCTACATATGCTCGCTGCTTATCTGCAACAAGCAGAAATGGAATCTAATGGTAAGTCGGTAAACTGGATGGGTGAAGATATTGCCTACCAAACCGTACCTTCGATCTGGGGCGGTGTCGGCATCAATGGTCAGCATGCGTTCTATCAGTATCTGCACCAGAGCAAGAACGTGATCCCGGCGGATTTTATCGGCTCAATCGAAAGTTCTACGCCGATTAAGGGACATCATGAAACGCTAATGAGCAACTTCTTTGCTCAAACAGAGGCATTGATGTGCGGCGTTAATGAACAGCAGGTTCGGGAAGATTTAAAGGCTAAAGGACGCACTCAAGCATATATTGATCAGTTAGCACCGCATAAAGTGCATCAAGGCAATCGTCCGACCAATACCATTTTACTCGATCGTATTGATCCACACAGCCTCGGTGGCTTAATTGCATTGTATGAAAATAAAATATTTGTCCAAGGCATTATTTTGCAGATTTGTTCATTTGACCAATGGGGCGTTGAACTTGGTAAGGGACTAGCGGCTAAGATTCAGACTGAGTTGGCCAAAGACGGTGCCGTGGGTGAGCATGATTCTTCGACCACCAATCTCATCAATTATTACAAACAAATGCGCTTTAATAAGTAAGTTATAGCTGCTGAGTTTAAATGGCTTGCTGTAGTGAAAGAATATTCCGTAAGGTTTGTTCTTGCACTGCAGTGAGTTGATTAAATTTAATGGTCGAGCTGCGATCTGAGCTCTCGATGATCATACTTGAGACTTCAAGCTGTTGGCCATGGTGGCCAAAAATACATACCGTGACCGGCTTTTCACCAAAGTGTTCGACATTTTTACCAATTCTTAGTCCACCTAAATTTATCTCATATTCATCGCAAAAATTTGGGAAAGACTCATCGGTATAAATTACCGCTTCGATGCCATCGTTACGATTGACTTTCACCCGAACACCGATGCGACGATTAATTTCATTAGTCATAATTTCCCCCGTAGTTTTACATTTTACTGCACCGTAACTACAGTTTAGTCTAGTTTTTAATTAATCACTTAATTTCCATTTCTTTGTGAGCAGTTTTGGGTAGGGCTAGTAACTCAATCGGTGAAATGTTAAATTAGGCGCCCGCGTTTATTGCATTTCGTGGCGACTGGATGTGCCTGTTATAGCTGATATGAGCAGGCGTTTTACTGAGTATAGGATCTTTATTAATGAGTTTGTTACCGCGCAAAGCTGATGCGAGTCTTGAGAGTCTACATCGTGTTTTTACCATCCCTGAAGATCATCAATCGACGCTAGGGCGTATCGAGCGTGAAATATCCGAGAACTTAGCAGGTTTTTTACAATCTCATATTGTGGCGATTGAAAAGGATCTCAGCGAGGTCGAGCGAGATTTTTCTGACTCTGTGATACCTCAACAGCCGATCTTTGTGTCCCAACAGGCCGATTTTTTACTCGATAAATTAGTCGCCCACTCGGTACACACTGCGTCACCAAGTTTTGTTGGTCATATGACTTCGGCGCTGCCTTATTTCATGCTGCCATTGTCTAAAATCATGATTGCACTCAATCAAAATTTAGTTAAAACCGAGACGTCAAAATCGTTTACGCCATTAGAGCGTCAGGTGACGGGCATGCTGCACCGATTAGTCTATCAAGGTGATGACCAGTTCTATGGCCGCTATATGCATGACCAAAATTATGCGCTAGGCGCATTTTGTTCCGGTGGTACAGTGGCTAACATTACCGCGTTATGGGTCGCTCGTAATACGGCTTTTGCGCCAACGGCACAATTTGCTGGCGTGCAGCAAGATGGTCTGGCGGCGGGTTTGTTGCACTATGGTTATCGCGGCGCGGCTATTTTAGTCAGTGAGCGAGGGCATTACTCACTCAAGAAAACCGCCGACATTCTCGGGCTCGGTGCCAACAATATCATCTCTATTGCGACCGATGATGCTAATCGCATCTGTGTCGCTTCACTCAAGCAGAAATGCCATGAATTGACGCAACAACAGATAAAAATAATGGCTATCGTTGGTATTGCTGGGACGACTGAAACAGGCAGCGTCGACGCGCTCGATGAGATGGCCGATGTGGCGCAAGCATTCGATTGCCACTTTCATGTCGATGGTGCTTGGGGCGCTCCCACGTTATTTTCTAAGCAATATGGCGGGCTACTTAAGGGGATTGAACGAGCAGATTCGGTGACCATTGATGCGCACAAACAGCTCTACATTCCGATGGGCGCGGGTGTTGTAGTGTTTAAGCAACCGAGCGCGCTCAATTGTATTGAGCATCATGCTAATTACATTATTCGCAAAGGCTCTAAAGACTTAGGCAGTAAAACACTTGAAGGTTCACGACCAGGCATGGCGATGTTGGTGCATTCTGGCTTGCGGATTTTAGGCCAGCAAGGCTATCAATTGCTCATCGATGAAGGGATTAATAAAACCCGTCAATTTTCCCAGATGATTAATCAGCATCCTGACTTTGAGTTGTGCAGTGAGCCCACGCTCAACATTTTGACCTATCGTTATTGCCCGCAATGGCTGACCGATGCTTTATCGACTGCAACGCCAGCGCAGAGGCACGCGATTAATGAGTCGCTTAATGGTTTTATTAAATACTTACAAAAGACGCAGCGAGGTCGTGGCAAGGCTTTTGTTTCTCGTACTCAGTTGACGCCTAACTGTTATGACAATCAAGCGATCATCGTGTTTAGAGTGGTACTGGCTAATCCATTAACCTCGGTTGACATATTGCAAGAGATCTTGACCGAACAGGCGCAGTTAGCCAATGAAACTGCGGCTCAACGTTATCGAGTTGAGCTGAGCAGCTTAGTGGGTTAGCCCCGCCATTTATACCAACGGCTATTTACTATTGATGTTCATTTGGTCGGGTGAGATGGCGCCATTGGGCAGACTCACCTTACGGGCTTGTTTGCTCTGATAGATCACGCTGTAAGCCAGAACATTTTTTACATATTCACGTGTTTCTCGATACGGGATAGTTTCTACCCATTGATCTTGAGGCAATTGCTGTTTAACCCAGTGTTTTACTCGATGTGGGCCAGCATTGTATGCGGCCGCTGCGACCGCTAGATTGTTATCAAACTGGACTAACATTCGCTCTAAATAGGCGGTGCCAAGTCTTATGTTCATTGCTGGGTTATCAAGCTGTGCTCGCTGATAAGAGAATACCCGTGAGCGTTTTGCTTGAATTTTTGCTGTAGCGGGCATTAACTGCATTAATCCGCGCGCGCCAACTGCTGAGTTAGCGCGGGTCATGAATGCGCTCTCTTGTCGCGCGATTGCCAGCGGCCAACTTACGTCAATCTCGTTGCGCGTTGCCTCTTGAGCAAAGCTCTCTAAATAGGGCTGTGGGAAGCGTAAATCTAGATCGTCTCGATATTGGGTCATGGTAAGTGTGATGATGGCGCGGTCATGCCATCCCCAGCTATTAGCGAGCTGTGCTGCGCCCAAGCGCTGTTTTTCATCGAGTCGTTTAACTAACTGATACCATTCACGGCGGGCTTCAAGATTACGGTTGAGCTTGTACAGGTGATAGGCTCTAATTAGGCGCGGATTGTTGAGTAACTTTTCCCTTTGCATTGGATCTATCGGCAGCGCCTGATGATTTAGTTGATAAGGTTGCTTTAGTTTGTCGCTGGCCAGAAAACCATAATAACGACGTAGTTTGGCTAACGATTGATATAATTTAGTGGCTTGTGCCGACTGTCCTTGCTGCGCCATTGCATTGGCATACCAGTAGCGCCACGCTAACGGTGGATTCTCCTCTTGCCAAAGTTGCTCATAGAGCGCGGTAATATGCTGCCATTGATCGTTTCCGACAAGGTAGCGCAAAATCTGTGATTGGTTGCTACGATTAAGGCTTGGCCAATCTAAGCGCGCCAGCCATTGCTTTAAGGCGGGCTTGGAGGATGCAAACTCTTTCGTTATTATACGCACACTCAGCCGATTGATCAGGGCTGTACGCTGTGATGTGGTGAAACCAGGATGGGATTCTATCTTGGCTATTTTCTTAGCGGCTAGCTCTGGTCGCTGATAGATCAGGCGCTCGAGGGCGATGTTGAGCATCACATTGGCAAAATGGCCACGCTGTTGCCAGTAGCGCGATTGCTTTAATAAGATTGGTGAACGATAGAGTTTATACCAATAGTCGAATGCCTTCTTATCCTTTTTAGGTAATGAGCGTGACAGGTAGCGTGCCAACGTTGAATTACGTTTAATTAAGGCAAGCTCTATCCGTTGTAAGATTAATTGATGACTCTTTTTTCCTGATTTACTCCAAGCCCGAAGCAGTGGATCGCAAATTTTCGGCAATGAGTCACCATGTAACCAAATACGCTCAACTTGGCTGAGCGCTTGCTCTTTCTGACCATTGTTGAACATTGCAGTGAGCTGCATGCATTGATATTTTAACCCATTGCCTTCTTTATGCAGCGCTAAAACATCTTGCCATTGCCTCTTCTTAAACCTTTGAGTAATCGCTAATCGTCTGAGCGTTGGTGTGAATGGAATATCTTGGTATTGGCTTAAAAAATCGCTAATTTGCTTGATTGGTCGCGTAGCAAGGTGCTGCCTCAGCTGCGTATATTCGAGATAAGGATAGAGAATAAAGTCCTCTAACTGGGCCAATTGTTGTTGGGTTTTGGCGGCCGGACCAGCACCTGCTTCGAGTTGCGTCGATATCTTGGCAAATTGTGTCCGCTGCGCCTGAGCCTTTGGGCTCTCAAGCGCCTCATATGAAACAGATGCGAGACACTCGCTCGTCAAGAGCGTTACTAACAACGCTAAATAGATTATATTTTTTTGCACAGCATCAACCTTGGTAATGAGCAACTATAAATATTTTATTAATAAATCGTTTGCAACGAAATGTTTTTTATCAAGGCGATACTTCACGACTAATCGGATTGTCTAATGAAATAAGGGTCTCTGTGGACTGTATTTCATCGATGGCCTGAATTTTACTGATTAATACATTGTGCAGATGATCGATGGATTTTGCCATGATTTTAACAAATATATTGTAATGGCCGGTGGTGTAATACGCCTCTAATACTTCTTCAATCTGCTCTAATTTAGTAATTGCTGGATTATAGTCGCCCGCCGTCTTGAGATTTATGCCAATAAAACAACAGACGTCAAAGCCCAACCGTTTTGGGTCAAGCTCAACCTTGGTACGTTTGATGATACCGGCTAGTTTCATTTTCTCTACTCGCACATGGATCGTTGCGGGACTGACGCTAAACAGTTTTCCCAATTCTGCATAGGGGAGGCGGGCATTTTCGCGTAAAGCACCTAAGATATTTCGGTCGAGATTGTCGATTCGATATTCTTTGTTCATAGAAATCTCTCTTAATTAGATAATATTCACCATATCATGGTATTTGCTGAATGTTTTTATTTATATTCGTTATTTAGCCCGTGTAAGCTTGTTATTATAGCCAATAAAGTAGAGTATACTCATCAAGTATTTAGAGATTTTTATTCGTTAGTCAATTGAATACTCGGCACCTAATAACCTGGCGGTTTTTTAGGTGCTTTTTTTTTATTTTTTTTCACTGTAGTATTATTTAAAGAGTATTGTCGACTTCGCCCTATGCTGTAGCAATTAGTGCGCTAGACTGCTTTAGCTGTTATGTTATAAATATTAGATAACCCACAAGGATAAAGTGGGGCCACTTTCGCTTAACAAGGTTGGTTTTTTTATGGATAAACATGTTTCTGACACCATTCTCATCTGTGACGACTCACTCACGAACTGCATGATTCTCTCTGCATTAGTTCAAGATAATTTCAATGCTACTGTCTCTATGATCACCGATCCTCGTCAGGTGATGAGCAAACTCGATACAGAGAAGGTGTCGCTGTTATTTCTTGATATCGAAATGCCCTATTTGACAGGTCTTGAGGTGATAGCATTGGTACGTAAGCGCTTTACCAATGATCAGTTGCCGATTATTATTATCTCAGGAAAAGAAGGCATGGAGGTGCGCAATGATGCATTGTCTAGTGGCGCTAACGATTTTATTAAAAAGCCATTCAATCCTGAAGAGGTAATTCTTCGCACTCGCAATATCTTAAAGTCCTATCAACACTTCCAAGTGCTCACCATGATGAATGAAAAGCTCGAACAGCTGGTACAGATGCGTACTAAGGAGCTTGAAGAGGCCAATGATTCGTTACTCCATTGTTTGGCCGTTGCAGGCGAGCTGCGTGATGATAATACGGGCAAGCATGTTATTCGTGTCGGCCAATATTCGAAAGTTATTGCGCAAGGTTGCGGTCTGCCGATGAGCATAGTTAACATGATTGAAAAAGCGGCACCATTACATGATATCGGTAAAATCGGCGTATCGGACAATATTTTGCTCAAGCCTGGTAAATTAACCAGTGAAGAGCGACAGACCATGAATACGCACGCCTTGCAAGGGGTGCATATATTAGAGAATAATCGCACGCATCTGATGGATGTCGCGCGCAGTATTATTGCTACCCACCATGAGAAATGGGATGGCACAGGCTATCCTAGTAAGCTAGCTGGCGAGGCTATCCCTATTGAGGGACGCATTGTCGCCATTGCCGACGTGTTTGATGCGTTAACTAGCGATCGGCCCTATAAAAAGGCCTGGACAGTTGACGCGGCAGTGGAATATTTGAAACAGGAAGCTGGTAAGTCGTTTGAACCAAGGTTAATCGATGTGTTTGTTGAAAATTTAAACCAAATTATCGATATTAAAGTTTTCTATAGCGATGAAGTCACCACCGAACTCGCTTAATCATTTAGCTGGGGTGCGGTTGGTTTACATTGCGCTAAACGGTGCAAAATGGTTGACTTTAGTTCATCGCTGGCGCTCGACCATTGTAATATTTCTTCAATGGTACGGTGACACCCTTGGCACACTTCATGCTCGTCCAATTTACAATTAGCAATACACGGCGAGCGTAATTTATTGTTCATCGGGGTTCCTCAGCGACTTATCTCATCACGTTGTCATGCTAATAGTTGAATCTTTATTGTGCCTAATGATAGGACAATGATATATTTAAGCCATTATAAGCTAGTTTGTCGTCATTTACCGATTTATGCAAAATTTAACATCTATTTTCTCCTGCCATTTACCCGATAGCGAAGCTACTGTCGCGCTGGGCCGGGCATTGGCGTTAGAATGCCGTTTCGCCACCACCATATTTTTACATGGCGATCTTGGCGCAGGTAAAACCACATTAACCCGTGGCTTTATCCAAGCGCTTGGTCATCAAGGTAAGGTTAAGAGTCCAACCTATACGCTAGTCGAGCCTTATCAGGTAGGTGAATGGCAAATATATCATTTTGACCTCTATCGCCTAGCTGACCCTGAAGAACTTGAGTTTATGGGGATCCGCGATTACTTTGCTAGCGATAGTCTATGCTTAATCGAATGGCCGCAGCGCGGTTTTGGGCTGCTGCCGCAAGCGGACCTTGAATTGACCCTGGTCTATCAAGACCACCAACGTAACGCAACGATAACGGCGAATACGGATAATGGCAGCTCCATCCTACAACGTATATCATCAAGGACAGAATAAGTTAAATGATGCGATTGCTAACAATAATTGGTTTACTTGTGATGGGCTGGTCTAGCACGCTATTGGCGGCTAACTCATTGCAGGATATTAGGGTGTGGCCTTCGCCAGATAAATTTCGCTTGGTCTTTGACCTTAAAGAAAAACCGAAATTTAGCCACTTTTCACTGCGCAACCATGATCGTTTAGTGATTGATTTTGAGTCGACCAAGATGGCCACCGACCTGTCGTCGATTATCATCAAGAGTGATATAGCGACAAAATTAAGGATCAGCAAGGCGCCAAAGAAAGGTATGTTGCGTCTTGTTATCGATTTAAAACGTGCCACTTCACCACGGATTTTTCCGTTGCCACCGACCGGGCCTTATGGCAATCGCTTAGTGGTAGATTTACCTAAACATCAAGCGCCTGTTTCGATTACTCGTACTAATAAACCGAGCAAACCTTTGAAAAGTACGGCGACCCTAAAGCATTTAAACCGTGATATTGTGATTGCCATCGATGCCGGACACGGCGGTGAAGATCCTGGTTCTATTGGTGCTAGTGGTCGCTATGAGAAGCGCATTACACTCGCCATCGCTAAAATGCTGGCGCAGAAGATTAATAGCACTACCGGCTTAAAAGCGGTGCTCACTCGCAAGAGCGATTACTATGTTGGCCTTAATCGACGCTCGGAGATTGCGCGTAAAGCTAAATCTGATCTTTTGCTATCGATACACGCCGATGCATTTACCTCTGCTGGGCCTAATGGCGCATCGGTATTGGTGCAGTCTACAAGACGGGCCAATACCGAAATTGGTCGGATCTTAGAGAATCATGAGAAGCATTCTGATCTACTCGGCGGTGTTGGTGAGATCATCGATTCTACCGAAAATGAGAAGTATTTGGCCCGCACCATCATCGATATGTCGATGGATAAACGCATGGATGAAAGCTTTAGTATCGCTAAGGACATTCTCCAAAGCATGCAAAAAGTGACCAAGTTACATTCAAAACAGCCGATATTGGCTAGTTTAGCGGTGTTAAAATCGGCTGATTTTCCTTCTTTAGTGGTAGAAACTGGTTTTGTTTCTAATCCCAGAGAAGAGAAGATGCTGTATGATAAAAAGCATCGTATCCGTTTGGTCAATGCAATATATCGAGCCATCGATGGTTATTTTAAAAAGAATGCACCAGATGGCAGTTTGTACGCTAATTATCGGCCCAAGACTCATAAAGTGATTTCTGGCGATTCGTTATCGATGTTAGCGCAGCGCTATAATATATCGGTTAATACATTGAAAAAGCATAACGCGATGCGCTCCAATCAATTGTTGATTGGCCAAGTATTGAAAATACCTCAAGGATAATAATGACCATCCAGTTACTCTCGACTCGCCTGGCCAATCAGATTGCGGCGGGTGAAGTGGTAGAGCGTCCCGCCTCGGTGATCAAAGAGCTGGTAGAGAATTCGCTAGATGCGGGTGCAACCAAGATTCAAATTGATGTTGAGAAAGGCGGCAGCCGATTGCTACGCGTTCGTGATAACGGCTGTGGGGTTGAAAAGTCTCAATTGATCTTGGCACTATCGCGACATGCCACCAGTAAAATAAAAAATTTGGATGATCTTGAAGCGATAGTGTCATTGGGCTTTCGTGGTGAGGCGCTAGCAAGTATTGGCTCGGTTAGCCGCTTACATTTCACCTCTAAAACGGACCAACAGCATGAGGCTTGGCAAGCGTTCGCTCAAGGTCGTGATATGGATGTTGAGTTAAACCCAGTTGCACATCCGCAAGGCACCACTGTTGAAGTGGCCGATTTGTTTTTTAATACCCCCGCGCGGCGGCGATTTTTACGTACCGAAAAGACAGAGTTCAATCATATCGATGAACTTATTAAGCGGTTTGCACTGAGCCGCTTTGATGTCGAACTTGTGCTTAAGCATAATGATAAATTGGTACGTAACCTGAAGGTGGCCAGTACTCAGGCTCAAAAAGAGCGTCGTGTTGCGGCTATTTGCGGCACTCGGTTTATGGAGCATGCCTTGGCTATTTCCTATAACGATGCCTTTGACGCGCACAATGCAATAAAACTCAGCGGTTGGCTAGGCTTGCCTGAGGTGTGTAAAGCGCACAGTGATGTACAATATTGTTATGTTAATGGCCGCATGATGCGTGACAAGCTGATAAATCACGCCATTCGTCAGGCATATCAAGAATATTTACCCGAAGGGGTCGTGCCAAGTTATGTGTTGTTCATCGAATTAGATCCCAGTGAAGTCGATGTAAATGTACATCCCGCAAAGCATGAGGTGCGTTTCCATCAGGCGCGCATAGTGCACGATCTTATCACTCAAGTATTGGGTAGCGCTCTGGGGCAATCGCTAACGCCCATGTCTTCAGTAATTAGTGAGCCTAGTGCATCCGTTAACCATGATTACAATCGTCACGCCAATAGTGGCCAAAATGACAGTATGGGGAATGCAGGTTACAGTCGTTCATCTGCCGCGTATTCGCCCCAGCCGCAGGGCAATGGAAATGTTGGGGTTGCGGCGCAGTCCTATCAGGATTTGTTAAGCCCTGCTCAAGTACCACGCAGTCAGGCGGTCGCGCCGGCTGAACACGCAGCAGCGAATGTACTCTTAGGCCAAGTGTTGAGCATTGTTGGCGAAAAATATGTGGCGTTATTGAGTCAATCTAAGGTTAAACTTCTGACCTTAGATCGTCTTCACGCATTAGTTACCGAGCAAGAGTTATTACACTGCTGGTCGCAGGGGCTAGTCTCGCAACCGCTGTTATTGCCGGTATCTGTGACCTTAGATAGCTCATTACTTGAACAAGTAGCGCTTAATACACAACTTTTTCGTCGCTTAGGGATTGATATTGCACTACATCATCCCCAAATTATAATCAAACAAGTACCGAGTTTGCTGCGCAATAAAGATATTGCATTGCTGATCCCGCAGTTGTTGCAGTTACTAGCCCAACAGCAACACCTCGAAGGTGAAGGGATAAAAGAATTAGTTTGTCGTTGGTTGTCGCAATCCAGTGCCAAGCCTTATAATCTAAATGAGGCGATTGAACTGATTGAGAAAGCGCAACACTATGAAAGTACACTCGAGCAATATAAGTCAGAACTGTTGGTTGAAGTGGATTTTAATCCGTCAATTGCACTGCTCCAAGCGACTAATACCAATTACATTAGGTGAGTGAGCTTGTTGTGCGAAGGTAAAATAAACCAGAGCAAGGCGCTTGATTGAGTAATAGCTGGCTATTGGGATTGAAAGCAACGCCGTTATGGTGAATTTTAACCAGCACAAATGTGCAGTTATTTACTGTAATTGGTATAAATAAATGAGTGAAAAAGTGAACGTTAATTCTTTGCCAAAAGCCATTTTCCTAATGGGGCCGACCGCCAGTGGTAAGACTGAATTGGCAATTCGCATGGTTGAGCAACATAACTGTGAAATAATTTCGGTGGACTCGGCATTGGTCTTTCGTGGTTTTGATATTGGTAGTGCTAAACCAACGGCGAGCGAACAGGCGCGAGCGCCACATCATCTAATTGATATTCTAGATCCTAGTGTCGCGTATTCTGCGGCTGATTTTAGACGTGATGCCCTAGTGTTAATGGCTGAGATTGTTAATCGTGGTAAGATCCCGTTGTTGGTGGGTGGCACCATGCTGTATTTTAAGGCGTTAGTCGATGGTTTGTCGCCATTGCCTGCCGCGCAGCCAAAGATCCGCCAAGAAATAGAGGCGCAAGCTAACGAACATGGGTGGTTGTGGGTACACCAGCAATTGGCACTGGTAGATCCAGTCTCTGCCGAGCGTATCCACCCCAACGATCCGCAGCGTGTATCGCGGGCCTTGGAAGTGTATCGCATCAGTGGTCAGTCGATGACTCAATTAACTAAGACCATTGATAATGAATTACCCTTTGACGTATCGCAATTTGCTATCTATCCTGATGATAGGAGTGAATTGCATCAAAGAATTGAGTTGCGCTTCAAACAGATGCTCGAACTTGGTTTTGAACAAGAAGTAAAAGCATTGTATGATCGCGGTGATTTACATGCTGACATGCCGTCGATTCGCTGTGTCGGTTATCGCCAGATGTGGGAATACTTTGATGGCACCATTGACCATCAAGAAATGGTTTTTCGTGGTATCGTGGCAACACGGCAGTTGGCAAAGCGCCAATTGACTTGGCTGCGAGGTTGGCAAGATTTGCACCGCCTGCACACCCCAATAGGTGCGCAGAGTGAGCAGATTTTACAGCAAAACATTGAAAAAATTTGTAGTATCGTTGGCTAGTCGAAGATAAGGCATTAGCAATTTTTAATGCCAGACTAGTCTATTAAGAACAATAAAATATATAAATTTATAAAAGGATTAGCTATGGCTAAGGGACAATCATTACAAGACCCATTTTTAAATGCATTGCGCCGTGAGCGCGTACCTGTAGCCATTTATTTGGTTAACGGGATTAAACTGCAGGGTCAAATCGAGTCATTCGATCAATTTGTTATCTTGTTGCGCAACACAGTTAGTCAAATGGTGTATAAACATGCCATTTCTACTGTCGTTCCGGCACGACCATTTAACGCTCATCAACACACCCAAGGCGATGATGACATGCCTGAAAGTGAAGAAAGTTAAGGATTAATCTTTGTTTGATCGTTTTGAGGCTGGTGAACAGGCAGTCCTTGTTCATATAGATTTTTCATCGGAAGACGATCGAGAAGACTTAGAAGAGTTAAAGCTGTTAGTTTCTTCCGCAGGTGTTGCCACCTGCGGCATAGTGACTGGATCGCGAAATTCAGCCATGGCTAAGTATTTTGTTGGCACAGGTAAGGCACAAGAAATAGCCGATACCGTCAAACTGCTAACGGCGGATGTCGTGATATTTAACCATGCACTAAACCCATCTCAAGAACGTAATCTCGAGCTTCTTTGTCAGTGTCGAGTGCTCGATAGAACTTCGCTAATTCTCGATATATTCGCCCAACGCGCCCGTACCCACGAAGGTAAATTACAAGTCGAATTGGCCCAGTTACGGCATATTTCGACGCGATTAATCCGTGGTTGGACCCATTTAGAACGACAAAAAGGTGGCATTGGGTTACGTGGTCCGGGTGAAACGCAGCTAGAAACCGATCGCCGCTTGTTGCGCGCAAGAATAAAAAATATTCTAGCACGCCTGGCTAAGGTCTCTAAGCAGCGTGAACAGGGGCGTCGTGGTCGAACTCGAGCGGAAGTACCAACGGTTTCTTTGGTGGGATATACTAACGCGGGTAAATCAACATTGTTTAATAGCATCACAAATTCAGATGTCTATGCTGCGGATCAGCTCTTTGCTACCCTAGATCCAACACTAAGAAAGCTTGATATTGAAGATGTTGGTGATGTTATACTTGCAGATACAGTTGGCTTTATTCGTCATTTACCGCATGATTTGGTCGCGGCATTTCAGGCGACGTTGCAGGAAACGCAGGAAGCTGATTTACTGTTACATGTAATTGATGTTGCTGATCCTAGAAAAAGCGATAATATAGAACAAGTAACACATGTGCTTGAACAAATTGGGGCTGACGAAATTCCTCAGCTGTTGGTTTGCAATAAGCTTGATATGCTCGATGAAGAGGTGCCGCCGCGTATTGATCGTAATGATCAAGGCGTGCCTATTCGCGTGTGGATTTCCGCGCAATTGGGTCAGGGTATCGATCTATTAGCGCAGGCGCTGACGGAACTGTTGAGCGGAACAATTGTCGAACATCAGTTGTGTTTGCCGCCGAATGTTCAGGGGCACTACAAAGGGCTGCTGTACAAGAAAGATTTTGTGTTAACCGAGAATTACGATGAGCAAGGACAAACCTTGCTGTCGATTCGCCTACCGATAGTGCAATGGCGTAAATTATTAAAGCGTACCGACAATAAGCTACAACAGTTTATTGTTTAATAAAAATTATTATTAATTAATGTGGAGTTTTTATGGCCTGGAATGAGCCTGGAAATAAGGGTAAAGATCCTTGGGGAAATAAAGGTGGCAAAGAGCAGGGACCCCCTGATCTTGATGAAGTCATCGCTAATTTAACGAAGAAATTTGGCGGTATTTTTGGTGGTGGAAACTCATCATCTACTGGCGGCGGCCTTTCTGGCGGAGCTTTTTTCTTTATTTTGTTAATCTTAGCGGCTGTCTGGGCTGTTAGCGGATTTTATACCATCAAGGAATCTGAGCGCGGTGTGGTATTGCGCTTTGGTTTAGTCAATGAAGAAGTAGTACCTGGTTTACATTGGAAGCCTACCTTTGTTGATACGGTGATCCCTGTTGATATCGAAACGAGTCGTTCACTACCTGCGGCAGGCTTTATGCTAACCAAAGATGAAAATGTTGTTCGTGTAGAGATGGACGTACAATATCGAGTGGTTAATCCAGTAAACTTCTTGTTTAGCACGGTTGATCCAACTAATTCATTAAGTCAGGCGACAGATAGTGCATTACGTTATGTGGTTGGTCATACCTCGATGAATGATTTGCTGACCACCGGTCGTGAACTGGTGCGTCAACAAACAGAAGTTGAAATTAATAAGATCATAGGTCCATATTTATTGGGCTTAGAAATTGTTGATGTTAACTTCTTGCCTGCGCGTCCGCCTGAAGAAGTTAAAGGTGCCTTTGATGATGCGATTGCCGCACAAGAAGATGAAGAGCGTTATATTCGCGAAGCGGAAGCTTATGCCCTGAGTATTGAACCGCAGGCACGTGGACAAGTGCGTCGTCTCGAGCAAGAAGCTAAGGCTTATAAACAGCAGCAAATCTTAAAAGCAACCGGTGAAGTCGCTCGTTTTACGAAATTACTACCTCAATATCAGGTGGCTAAAGACGTAACGCGTGAACGTATTTACCTTGAAACGATTGAAAGCGTTTATGCAAATACCAGCAAGGTTTTGGTCGATGTTGAAGGGGGTAATAACATGATGTATTTACCACTGGATAAACTAATGAATCAACAATCTAGCGGTGCGCCATTGCCAGCAAGAAGTTATGGTGGCTCAGTCAAACAGCCTAATACTACGGCTAGCCAAGTTAATGATACCTTACGTGCTTATTCACGTGAAGCAACTCGCCAAGGGAGAAATTAATCGATGAAACGTTTTGGATTAATTGCAATTGGCTTATTAGCCTTATTCGCATACTCATCACTTTATGTTGTTTATGAAGGGCAGCGCGCGATCAAACTTCGTTTTTCGGCGGTACTCAAAGATAACGGCGGTTTAACCGCGGTGTATGAACCGGGCTTACAATTTAAGGTACCCTTTATCGATAAGGTTCGTATCTTAGATGCTCGTATTCAGACCCTCGATGGTGAACCTGATCGCTTTGTTACCTCTGAGAAGAAAGATTTAATCGTCGACTCATACGTAAAATGGCGCATTAAGGACTTTGCTATTTATTACTTGCGTACTAATGGCGGTAATAAGCGCAATGCCGAAAACCTATTGAAGCAAAAAGTCAGTGATGGCCTGCGTAATTCATTCGGTACACGCACTATCTCAGAGATTGTTTCTGGAGAGCGTAGCGAATTGATGAGTGAAGCATTACGTGAAGCGGCACTTAAAGCAGAAGATATCGGTATTGAGCTGGTTGATATGCGAGTTAAGCAAATCGAATTGCCACAAGCGGTACGTAGCAGCATCTATCAACGGATGCGCGCGGAGCGTCAAGCAGTAGCCAAAGAGCATCGCTCGAAGGGTAAAGAGAAATCTGAAGTCTTGCGTGCTGATATCGACGCAAAAGTGGCTATTATGTTGGCAGACGCTGATTCTAAGGCACGTATCACTCGTGGTGAAGGCGACGCTCAAGCGGCAAAGATTTATGCTGATTCGTACACCAAAGACCCTGAGTTTTTCAGTTTCTTACGTTCGATGGATGCGTATAAAAAGTCATTTGCTGGTGGCAACAACATGATGGTTGTTAAACCGGATAATGATTTCTTCAAATACATGAAGAACCCTAACGCGAAGTAGTTAACTGACCTGAACTCAGGTTAACTATTAAGTGTGTTAAAAGTGCCCAGCTTGCTGGGCTTTTTTATGTTCAGGATGAACGGTATGCCGTGGTGCTATGTTTGCACAGGGATGTGCACATTAGGATAGCGCAGGAGCAGTTATCGAGCAGGAAATTAGTTCCAGACATTTCCTAAGTACTGCCATCCTTGGCAGCCCAGAATTTTAGTTCCAGACAAACTCTAAGTACTGCCATCCTTGGCAGCAATGGCAAGGAGCGGCGATGTCTAGGTCGGGTAGCGTATTGGCACATGGATGAGCGGCGTTAGAATAGTGCTGATAGGGTTATGCCTTTGTTCCTATTGCTTAGTGATAAAAGGATCGCTAAAGCGCCTATCGTCAATGAAGTCTTGATCGGTTAGGGTCGATAGGAAGTCGAGTAGCTGATCTTTCTGCTGTGCATTGAGATCAAAACTTTTAACAAATTGGCTCTTTCGTGGGTTTTTACGGCCATCGCCGATATTAATACCTTGTCTAATTTCTCGACCGCCAGCGGCGTAAAAATCAATAACCTGTGATAGCGTCGCAATAGAGCCGTCGTGCATATACGGCGCTGTCAGGGTGATATTACGTAGTGTCGGCGCTCTGAATCTTCCAATGTCGTTGCTATTGCCGGTTATTTCATACAGGCCTGTGTCATGTGACGGGTAGGAAAAATCACCTGAGGTATTGTACAGTCCGGTATTGTGAAAGGCGCGTAAGTCGAGTTGCTGTTTTTCATGGGTGGTAGACTGGGTAAAATTAAAACCACCATGACAATGATGACATTCGAGTCGTTCGGAGAAGAACAGGGTCATGCCGCGCAATTGATTTTTAGTCAGCGCATTATCCTCAATCATATAAGCGTAACGATCGAACGGGCTGTTTAACGAAATAAGGCTGCGGCTAAAGCTCGCCAGAGCCTTAACGATGCGATCAAAGTTAAGCTGTTGATCGCCAAACGCTTGATCTGTTAGCCGTTGGTAGAGAGGGGTGTTAAAGCGTTCTAAAATTATTGTTTCGTGACCTGTCACCCCCATTTCTATCGGATCCTCGCCAAATAGCGGCAGTAGTATCTGGCGTTCTAAGCTGGTTAGTTGGTCATGGGCCCAAGTATAAGTTTTATTGTAGGCAACGTTGACCAATGGCTGCGCGTTACGACGATGAACTTGACCGGTAGAGCCGATAGAGCGGGTTTTATTCTCACTAAAGGCTAGTGCCTGTTGATGGCAGCTGGCACAAGCCTGCTTGCCATTGGCAGATAAATTTTTATCATAAAAAAGATAGCGTCCGAGTGCGACTTTTTGCTCGCTCATCGGATTGTCCAATGGCACCTGTGGCTTGGGGAAGTCCGCTGGAATTTGCCATTGATAAGCCGGTGGTTCAGGAGTACAGGCGCTGAGCAATGCGATGGCGCATAGCGCGATATATTTACTCATTGCTGCCGCCTGTAGCAGGCATCAGGTTGATAAACGCAGAACTCTGGCTATTTAGCCCGAGGTTTGTTAACAATCTTGCGCAACTTGACTGTGTCGGTAAAGACAAGCAGCGGCTATCTTGAGCAAGCGTCACCTTGGCCAGTAGCCGATTAAGATCTAGGGCAATGGTTTGGTCGCCATCGACGTTGGTTAAAGTGATTAGCGGTTTATTGGGCTGTGTACAGGCCTGCTGCGGTGCCCTTACTGCACTGGGAGAGCGGCATCCGGTGGCGCCTAAATGAAATGCCCAGCTAATCCCTTGTTGCTCGTTGCGTAGATCCAGACGAAAAAATTTATATCCTTGTTGCCAACTCCAAAACATATTGCTGTTGGCAAATATGCCCTTTGCAGTTAACGGGTTTTGATGATTTTTTTGCCACGGCAGGCCAAGACTAAAACGTAGTTCACCAGTGTGATGCTTGGGCATTGGTGATGCCAGCTGTATTTGCCAATTGCGGCTGCCGTGTTGGCTGCAGTGTTGGCCGAGTAGGGCGATATTATGTTGCTGCCACTGCGTGCCTTTAAGAGGTAATGCCTGCCAGCCTTGGCTGGTGTTGATACTAAGCTCGGAGAGATAAAACCACACTTGATTAAGTTGCCATGAACTGGTGCTGGCGATATTTTGCTGGCAATCGAGCCGATGACTTTGATCGACCATGGTAAAGTTTAGCGAAGAGGGTTGATTTGTCTCATTGCATCCGGCGAGGGAAATGAGTAAACATAAGCTTAAAACCAGTCTCACGACAGGAGATGACAGCACATTTGATTCCTTGAAGTTGCGTTTGATTATGCTTTAATTTAGATTATGGTTAATCAATCGATTACAGGATGACGCAAATGAAAAGTCAATTCAAGTGGGCGCTGCTCATTTTTTTATCGTTTAGCAGTTTATTGTTTGCTAAGAGTATTATGGCACATGCCGAACATGATAAGGCGCGCTTCATTGCTAATTCCGGGGTGGACAAGGGGTTGTGTGATAACCCGTTGCGGCCGTGTAAAACGATACTCTATGGTGTCTCTAGGGCGGCAAAAGGCGATCGTTTATTGCTCGCTGCTGGTGAGTATGACATCGCTTCGCTCGAACAGTTATTGGCATTAAAGAGTGCCTTGGTGCCAATTTTAGGGGGCTATAACCGCTTTGACCATTTCAATAATCAAAGTCCTAGTACCAATATAACCTATCTTCGTGGTATTCCAAATGACCTAGTCGAGCTGGTGCGTGAACACGGTTTTCAGGTGATAAGTGATGGCAAAAGTCATTTTTCTAAGGGGCAGATGCAGCGAGTTAGTGCGCTGTATAATCTAGCTAACCAAAGTCAAAGTGGTGCCGAATGTATCGATGGTAAAGCGGCGGGTTATCGTTGTAACAACGTCGATCTGGTGGCCCATGTTAGCCTGCAAGATTTCAGTTTTCGTCCGAGTGCGGCCAGTGATATTTGGGGGCATGTCGACTTAAATACCGGCACCGAGTATGCCATCATTGGCATTATCAATGGGGTGGCGATATTTGACCTGTCAGATCCGCAAAATCCACGCGAAGTCGGTTCCATATCAGGGCTTAACTCCAGTTGGCGAGATATTAAAGTTTATCAGTATTTTGATCCCGTATTAAAAGTATGGCAGGCCTATGCCTATGTCACCATTGATAATGCCAGTGATTATGTGTCGATTATCGATCTTAATCGATTGCCGCAAAGTGTGTCGTTGGTGACCAAAGATACAGCGGTGCGCCAAGCGCATAATGTGCATATAACGAATGTCGATTACGCGCTAAACATCCCATTATTAGGGGCAACACCATCATTGCAGCTCATTGGTACGCCGAGCAGTGGTGACTATAGAGGTTCATTTTTAAGCTATTCGCTAGCCGATCCTAAGAAGCTTACTGCGTTGCCCACCGGCGGAAATTACACCGTCGGATATACGCATGATGGCGTGTCGATGCGTATCGACGATCAGCGAAAGAATATTGATTGTAAGACGGGTGGGTCCACTTGTACCTTGTTTGTTGATTTTAACGAAAAGGAAATTAACTTATGGGACGTCAGCAAGCACGGTGAAGAAAGGAAGCTCAGCACGCTTAGATATAATGACGTGCCGAGCTCTGCGCAATATGTTCATTCTGGTTGGTGGAGTGAAGATAAACGCTATCTGTTTGCCCACGATGAATTTGATGAGTCTACTGCTGGCATTAATACCACGTTACGAATTTTTGACCTTCAATCGTTGACCAATCCAAGCAAAGTCGGTCAGTGGACCGGACCAACGAGTGCCATCGACCATAATGGATTTGTGCGGGGCAATCGTTATTATATGTCAAATTATACTCGTGGTATGACGGTGCTCGATATTACTGACGCGCCAGCGCCGCAGGAAGTTGGCTATTTTGATACGTATAATGCGAGCGATTCTGCATCATTTAACGGCGCCTGGGGGATTTATCCATTCTTACCGTCGGGCTTAATCTTAGTCAGTGATATCAGCGGTGGACTGTTTGTTTTACGCGATACAACGCGAGATGTTGAGCAGGGGACGTTTTCATTTGAGCAGGGCTCCATCGCCGTTGGACAAGGGCAAACTATTAGCATTGAAGTGAAGCGGCAAGGGGCCGTTGCTGGCGCTAGCGATGTTAGCGTTGGCTATGAGATCCTGCCTGGCAGTGCCGAGGCGAATATCGATTACAGTGATGCGCGTGGCGTACTGCAATGGCAAGGGGATGATGTGAACTCTAAAACGCTAACCATCGATGTTGCAGCTGATTTAAGCGGTGAGGAAGCCAAAGAGCAATTTTTTGTTCGGCTGTTTAATCCGACCAATAATGCGACTATTTCTAGTCCTCATTATCTAACGGTTAATCTCACCGGTCAGGATAATAGTGGTTTGATAAGTTTTGCAGCGGCCTCTGTTACAGTCAATGAACAGCAAGGCCAATTAGTAATCGATGTGTATCGCAATGGCGGTATTAGCGGCAGCGTTAGCGTTGACTATAGCCTCACTAGCGCCAGCGCACTGGTTGGCGAAGATGTTGAACACACAGCGGGCACCTTGGTTTGGGATGACGGCGATCGCAGCGTCAAACAAATTATCCTCAACATCATCAATGACGCCATTGACGAAAGTGATGAAAGCTTTGTACTTGCGCTTAGTGCGATTGGCGATAGCCGTTTAGGCAGTAATCACAATCTCGATATTGTGATCAACGATGATGAGAGTAATACCGCGCCGCAGATCACCATGGCAGAAAATTTCGAGGTTAATACCAGTCAAACCACCAGCATTAGTGCCAGTGTTAGCGACGCGCAGGATGATGCGCTAACTTACCTGTGGGCACAGATCTCTGGCGGCAACGTGACCTTGCGGGACTCCACCACACCAAGTGTGAAATTTTCAGCGCCGAGCATTGCAACTACGTTGAGCTTTACCCTGACCGTTACCGATAGTCGAGGTTTAGCCAGCGAAGCAAGCATCGAAGTTACTGTGGTGGCGCCAGTGGTAATCGACAACAAGGCTAACAAGAAATCATCTGGCGGCGTTCTATCACCGTTTAGTCTATTGTTGGTCAGTTTACTCGGGATTAAATGGTTGAGTTGCCGCCGACGACGCGCACATTAAATTACAACAATAAAATATGATTTGTTGCGCTGATTTTTAAAAACACCTTGAGTTATAACGACGTTTTGTAAGATATGCCAAATAGCTCGGCTCTTTCGGGCAATTAATCTGCAACTTATGCTAGATCTAGCGGAAAAATCTGATAGAATTCCGCTTTAATTTCAAACCGCGAACAAAACAATGGCAAATAACGTAGTTGTGCTCGGCACCCAATGGGGCGACGAGGGTAAAGGGAAAATAGTAGATCTACTAACAGATAGCGCAAAATATGCAGTACGCTATCAAGGTGGTCATAATGCTGGTCATACATTAGTTATCGACGGCAAAAAAACTGTTCTTCACCTTATCCCATCTGGTATTTTACGTGACGATCTGATGAGCATCATCGGTAATGGCGTGGTGTTATCACCTGCTGCATTACTTGAAGAAATGAAAATGCTTGAAGAACGTGGCGTACCAGTAAAAGATCGTTTACGCATTAGTGAAGCTTGTCCATTAATTCTTCCGTATCATATTGCTCTTGATCAGGCGCGTGAAATCGCTCGTGGTAACAAGGCTATCGGTACTACCGGTCGTGGTATTGGTCCAGCATACGAAGATAAAGTAAGCCGTCGCGCATTGCGTGTTGGCGATCTATTTGATAGCGAAAAATTTGCAGCAAAGTTAAAAGAAGTGATGGAATACCACAACTTCGTATTAACGAACTACTACAAAGTAGATGCTGTTGATTACCAAGAGACTCTTGATGATGCACTAGAAGTTGCAGATTTATTAAAGTCAATGGTTGTTGACGTGACTGAATTACTTGATAGCGCGCGCAAGAATGGCGAGAAAATCATGTTTGAAGGTGCACAAGGCACATTGCTTGATATTGACCATGGCACATACCCGTATGTGACTTCGTCAAATACTACGGCCGGTGGCGTTGCAACGGGTACTGGTTTTGGTCCTTGTCATGTTGAATACGTGCTGGGTATCATCAAAGCCTACACCACTCGCGTTGGTAGTGGTCCATTCCCGACCGAGCAGTTTAATGATGTCGGTGAATACCTTGCGGTTAAAGGTCATGAAGTTGGCGCAACAACAGGCCGTGGCCGTCGTTGTGGTTGGTTGGATTTAGTGGCAATGCGCCGTGCTATTCAATTAAACAGCATCACCGGTTTATGTCTTACTAAGCTTGACGTGCTAGATGGGCTTGAAGAGCTAAAAATCTGTACTGCCTATAAGTTTGAAGACGGTAGCGTCAGCAATATCGCGCCGATGTCTGCCGATGACTATGAAAAAGTAACGCCAATTTACGAATCAATGCCTGGTTGGTCAGATGTTACTGTGGGTCAGCAAGATCACGCTAAACTGCCACAAGCAGCTTTAAACTACATCGCCCGTATCGAAGAGATCCTTGAAGTGCCAGTGCACATCATCTCTACCGGTCCAGATCGTGTTGAAACTATCGTGTTGACTAACCCATTCGCTTAATTGCTAAAGATTAGTTGATATTATAAAGGCTTCCCTCGGGAAGCCTTTATTGTTTCTAAACTAGAATAACTTCTTGAGGTAATAGTTGGTGTGACCCACCGGGTAGTCCTCGAGTTGTGCATAAACCTCAAAGCCAATCTTCTTATAGAAATCTAATGCCTGAAAGCTGCCCGTCTCGAGCTTAATTCGGTTGAGTTGATTGAGTTGGGCGTAATCATCCATCTTTGCCATTAATTTGCTGGCAATATCGTTACCACGATAGGCCTTATCGACCCAAACCAATTCGATATTGAGCCAGCCCCAGGAATCATAACCAAAGACCCCACCGATCATCTCGCCGTTTAGATTGCGGCAAAAGCATGCAATCGGTTTCTTTACATTAGCCCACAGCTGGCTGTGGTTATAGTTCCGCAGGTTTAGCAGTAATTCATTGATATCATCTTGCTGTGCGTCAAGCACCGGCTCGATAATGATTTCGTCTAGGTTTATTGTCATTGTTTACCTTAATTTACTAGATGTGCTCAATTTTTCAGTGATTATTTGCTATAATACGCGCGTTTTTATTATAGAGATACATCATGAGTCGTAATTTAGTCGTGTTAGTCGATACCGATGATAATGTCATTGGCAGTGAGGAAAAGTTACTGGCACATCAAAAAGGACTATTGCACCGCGCATTTTCTATCTTTATCGCGCGTCAGCGCAATGGCGCAACCGAAGTGTTATTACAGCAACGAGCATGGTCAAAATATCATTGTGGCGGCCTGTGGAGTAATAGTTGTTGTTCGCACCCTCAGCCGGAGGAGGAGCTTAAACAATCGGCGCTAACCCGGCTCAATGAAGAGCTTGGCTTTACCTTAGATGATTTAACCTGGGTCGATAGTCATACTTATCGCGCCCAATTATCTAATGAGCTGATCGAGCATGAGCTTGACCATCTATTTGTCGCGTGGGCCGAGCCTGACGTCTCGCAATATAATCCTGATGAAGTCGAGGCGACTTCGTGGCTTAGTCTCGACGAGATCGATCGTCAGTTACTTGAGTCGCCACAAAACTTTACCCCTTGGTTTGCACCAACGTTTAATAAAATACGTTTATCGCTTAACTGAGCGATCTATCCTTTAATACCAATAAACTGCGCGATGTAGTTTTGTTGAGTGTGATTAAACCCTTGTTGGTGGTGATGTACCTTCAATTTGCTGAAGCTTCTAAGTAATTCATTGTCTTTCAACAGAAAGTTAGGGTTTTTAGGCCGGCCAATACTCGCCTGTTGCTCGGTGAATGTTTCATAGACGAGGATCCCACCGGGCTTTAGCGCGGCAACTATCATCGGCATGATCGGGCGATGCAAGTAGCGAAATACGATAATCGCATCATAACTGTTTGGGGCTATTTGATAGGGGGTCGTTGACTCAAGGTCGCCATGGATAAACGCGCTTGACGGTGCTTGCTGGGCAATAGCGTCAAGTGCTGCGCTATCCCTGTCGAGAAAACTAAGGCTAAACCCGTGGCGCAACAAAGATAAGCCATTGCGTCCATTACCACAGGCTAGATCTAAGATCTTTGCACGCGGTTTTATCAGGGGGATTGCAAGGTCGAGTAAATCGCTGGCGGGGGAGAGGCTCATGGCAGCTGGTCTTTGAATAAAAGATCATTGTGACACTTGGCGCAATTCAAACGCAAGAGCTTTAACGCTATTTAACTGCGCAACTGAGGGAGAGCACAACCGGTTGTAGGTTGTTCTCAGCTGCATAGATGGTATAACGCTTACTGTGGCTTATTGAACGTGCGAATCGTCGCTGGCAGAGGAATATAAGCCATGCGCTGGTACTTAGCCGATGGCATCGGTGGCGTAATAAGCTTAGGCGCGCTAAATTTTAACTGTTGCTTTAGTTCCATCGTGTTCATCTTCATATCAGCACCAAGCATCGTCACCACGTCGTTGGTCGTTAATGATGTTATATCTTGTGCTTCACTTCTCAGTGTCGCGTTAGCTGCAAATGAGAATGCTACGCTTGAAATCACAAGGGCGGTTTTGATTAGGGTGTTCATGATGGTTCCTTTTAATCGTTGTGCTGAATATCAGCGTTTTTTAATTCGGTTAGTTAGCGACTGCGCTAAGATGGTGATAATGTAACCAATTAAAGTTGCTTCAACAAACGATAAAATGTAATATTTCACATTAGAAAAACTAATAATAAGTTGGGGCCTGATGTCCAGAAGATTACCACCACTAAATGCGATAAAAGCTTTTGAAGCTGCTGCTCGTCATCTGAGTTTTACCAAAGCTGGCGAAGAATTATTTGTGACGCAGGCCGCAATAAGCCATCAAATCAAGGCGCTTGAAGAAAACCTATCGATTAAATTATTTCGTCGAAAGAACCGAGCGTTGTTATTAACAGAAGAGGGGCAGAGTTATTTCTTCGATATTAAAGATATCTTTATTGCCCTGAGCGATGCAACAGAAAAACTATTGTCAAAAAGCGCTAGCGGTGCGCTAACTGTCGCGGCACAGCCCAGCTTTGCCATTCAATGGCTGGTGCCTAGGCTAGCGCAGTTTAGTCAATTGCACCCGGAGATTGATGTACGAATTAAGGCGGTTGATTTAGACGAGGGCATGCTTACCGATGATGTTGATATCGCCATTTATTATGGCCGTGGTAATTGGCCGAGTATTCGTGCCGATAGATTGCGTAGTGAATACTTAATTCCAGTTTGTTCGCCGGCCTTACTTAATGGCGATAAACCGCTCAATAGCCCTAAAGATCTCAATCAGCATACTTTACTGCATGATATGACTCGTAAAGATTGGAAATTATGGTGTCGTCAAGTGGGGATCACCAACGTCAACGTTAACCACGGGCCGATATTTAGTCTGTCGAGCCTGGTACTACAAGCGGCGATTTATGGGCAAGGCGTCGCGTTAGGCTATAGCGTATTTGCGCGTCCAGAGATTGAGGCGGGCAGACTAGTGTGTCCCTTCGAGGAATATCTGCTGAGTAAAGATGCCTATTATATCGTCTGTGAAGATAATCACAGTGAACTAGGAAAGATAAAGGCGTTTAGAGAGTGGATGCTGGCGCTATTTAAGCAAGAAGAGGAATTTAATCATATGCCACCGGGGCTCAGTTAATGACATTATTAATACGCATGCTACTAACCTTCGTTGCACTCAATGGCGCATTGGCGACGGGGTTAGCCGCCTATGCGAGTCATCATCCATTGCTTGGACAGCAAGCTTATTTGCTCGATATCTTTAGCAAGGCAAGTGCCCAGCATTATATTCATACTTTAGCCTGCTTAGCAGCGGTGCTGGGGGCAATGATTACGACGACTCGTTGGTGGCTCGCCGCAGCGGGCTTATTTGCTACAGGCATCACGTTATTTAGCTATACCTTGTATCTATTTGCATTCACTGGCGTTAAAATTGCGGGGTTTTTAACACCCATCGGTGGTGTTTGTTTTATTTTAGGCTGGCTGAGCTTGATTATTGCTGCTTGGCAGATCCGCTTACCAGTACAGTTAGTGAGAAAAATTAATGAATAACGGTTTATTGCTTTATTGTCGTCGCGGCTTTGAAAAAGAATGCGCTGGAGAAATCCAGCAACTGGCTAATGATCAAGAAGTCTATGGCTATTGTGTGGTCAATGATAACTCAGGTTATGTCAGCTTTATCACTAGCGACCTTGAGCAAGCTGATAAATTGGCTAAGGTTATCTCATTTAACCAGTTGGTTTTTGCGCGTCAAATGATTGTGATTGCCGCCCAGCTCAAGGATTTACCCAGTGAAGACCGTGTATCGGCGGTACTTGAAGCAGCGACTGTGCTGCCACAATGTGGCGAACTTCGTGTCGAGACGCCTGATACCAATGAAGCGAAAGAATTGTTAGGCTTTTGCCGCAAGTTTACCGTGCCTTTACGCGGCGCCCTGCGAAAAGCTGGGGTGTTAACCGCCAAAGAGCACAATAAAAAACCAGTACTGCATCTGATGCTATTGGACTCGAGCGGTGGTTATCTTGGTTATTCTTACCCGAATAATAACTCGCCATTTTTTATGGGTATTGCACGCTTAAAATTTCCTAGTGAAGCGCCAAGCCGCTCGACCCTAAAACTCGAAGAGGCGATCTTGCTGTTTATTCCCAAGGACAAGATTGATCAGCGAATGCACTCTGGCATGACCGGTGTCGATTTAGGCGCTTGTCCTGGCGGCTGGACCTATCAGCTAGTTCGCCGTGGTTTGTTTGTCAGCGCTATTGATAATGGCCCGATGGCACAATCGTTAATGGATACCGGACAGGTAACCCATTACATGGAAGATGGTTTTAAGTTTAAGCCGGAGAAAACTGTCGATTGGATGATTTGTGATATGGTTGAAAAACCTATCATGGTCGCCGATTTAATGTCCGATTGGTTAGTTAAGGGGTGGTGTCGAGCGACGATTTTCAATCTTAAGCTACCGATGAAAAAGCGCTTCGTTGAGGTCTATAAATGCCTTGAACACATCGAGAGTAAGCTCAGAAAAGCAGGTTTGACCTATGAGCTACAATGTAAGCATCTTTATCATGATCGTGAAGAAGTGACGGTTACCGTCCAGATTTTGTAATTGTTTAACGCGCGTCTTAACACATGATAAGGCGCGCGTTGCTATTACTCTTGTTCTTGCTCTGCTTTCTTGCTGCGATATCCCGGTTTAACTAAAATTTCTAGGTAAAACGAGCTAAGCTGCCTAGCTTCTGCTTGATCGATATATTTATTGATGGCAGATAAGTGAATGGTTTGTGCTTGCGCCTCATCATCGCCATATTTACAATCGAAGTCCCAAAAATCAACATCTTTTGGCATTTTCTTGTTACGTTCCCTTTTGATATATTTCTTTGCTTCAAATTTAATCGATTCGATTAGGCGAGCAAGATTAATTTTTGGGTGGCTTAATTGAAATGTTTTTTTCATCGTATTCTCGATAGTTTGTTGTTTGAGTGCTGCTTCAACCGTTTGCAGTCACCGCGCTTTACAGTTACTGATGGCGCAGAATCACTTACATGGATGTGATAGCTATTTATACCATTTGTATTAATGAATTACCCACTGGTGCTCGTTAAAATCAACGATAAGGCTACCGTGCCCTAACACAACAAGACCACATCTTTAGTGAAAATGGTATTGTGTTTTTCTGGAGAAAAACATAATCACTCAGCTTAAACATAAAAAAACCGAGCTAGGCTCTAATGTAAGTCAGTTAAGGAATATGCGAACGATGAAACGCGGTCGCTCCCGTCCTTTATCGCCTTAAATTAAAAATTGGCCAATGAAAAAATCAGGGACGATTTTTTAGTATTTACCGCAGGACGCGGATCAAATACGGTATTGAA
>Ga0105356_10000046_pt1 | contig 93040 bp, 95 predicted proteins | sample GOMGulsemesocosm_3_FD_83502 | JGI IMG/M metagenome (GOLD analysis project Ga0105356, IMG submission 83502) | Methane-oxidizing microbial communities from mesocosms in the Gulf of Mexico - GOM9D Gulf of Mexico | ecosystem: Environmental > Aquatic > Marine > Cold seeps | place: Gulf of Mexico...
CATGAATACATTGATTGCCAAGCGTGTGCTGGGCCGCGAAGCGAGTAAAGAAGAAAACCCGACTATTCTAGACAGCTACGCGAATACCAGTTCGGCGGGTTCTATCATCGCTTTCCATAAATACCAGCAGGACTTTATTGCGGGTGAAGTGGGTGTGATTTGTTCGTTTGGAGCGGGTTATTCGATTGGTAGTATTATTGTGCGGAAGCAGTAGTGGGTGATGCGGGTGGGCTATTTTTGCGTATCCGCATTATTGGTACTGTCATCCTGAGCGAAACGCAGTGCAGCCGAAGGATCTAGTTCACCGACATTTCAGTTACCCAGATCCTTCGATTCCGCTAACGCTGCACTCAGGATGACATTAGCACAATATGAAATACTACCTAAACCTCCACTGCGCCGTCCTACTCCTAGGCGGTACCGCCCTCTTCTCTAGGCTACTAGACTTACCCGCCCTAGACATCACCGCCTTTCGCAGCATCATTGCCGGTATCGCCCTCCTGCTATTTTCCCTCGTCACAAAGCAAAACTTCGCCATAGGCAAGACAAAACACCTAGGCCTATTATTTATCAGTGGCCTACTAATGTCCTTCCACTGGGTAACTTACTTTAAAGCCATGCAAGTGGCCAGTGTATCCGTAGGTGTCATCGCTCTGTTTAGCTTCCCTGTATTCACTGCGATCTTGGAGCCGTTGTTTCACAGACAAACACCTAAGTTGACCGATCTCGCCTTGGCAAGCATTGTATTTGTTGGTGTCGGCCTCACCGTGCCCGGTGCTCAGGGTAATGCAGATGCCCTGTACGGAGTGTGTTTGGGGTTAGTCTCCGCCGTAACTTACGCCCTGCGCAACATCATCACCCGCCGCTACCTCAGCGGCTATTCACCTACTGTCGTGATGGGTTACCAAGCTCTGATCATCGCCGCTACTCTACTGCCCTTTAGCTTCGGTGCGGTCGCGACAATGAATAACGGAACGCTATTAATGCTGCTGGTATTGGGCACCTTGTTCACCGCCGTCCCCCACGCACAGATCACCTACAGCTTCCGCCGCCTGACGGCGAAGTCGGTATCGTTCATTCAATGCTTACAGGTGGTGTATGCGATCAGCCTATCCGCATTGGTTTTGGGGGAGCAGCCGAGCTGGCTGACCTTATTGGGTGGGGCAATAGTACTAGGAGTTTCTATGGCTGAGACTAAGCGCAGCTAGCTATTTTTTCTGAGGCTTGCGCAGTGGCCGAATAATATCTTCCAGCCCTTCCGTTTTTAAATTCAAAGCTAGGTTCATCAGTTCCCCAAGCTCACCCTCGGGAAAGCCACCCTTATTCGCGAACCAAATCAAATAAGCCTCAGGTAAATCAATCAACGGTCGCCCCTGGTACTTACCAAAGGGCATGCTGTAGTTGGCTAATTTAATTAGATGCTGTTTTTCTAACATGCGGATAGGCTGGGACAGCTCTTAAAACAAGCCCGCATTAATCCACAAGTGCGTAGCAATAGACGCCGCATAGCCCAGGGCAATCACAGGCATCCACTTGAGGTGGCCGAAGAAGGTGTAATAGCCACGCGCCTGTCCCATTAAAGCAACCCCCGCCGCAGAGCCGATCGACAACATAGATCCGCCCACACCAGCCGTCAGGGTCACTAACAGCCACTGCCCCAAGGACATATCCGGCCCCATGGATAGCACGGCAAACATTACGGGGATGTTATCCACGATAGCCGATGCGACACCAACAAATACGTTGGCCCAGGTTTGGTCCCACTGGGTATACATCACCTCAGAGATCACCGATAGATAGCCAATAAAACCCAAGCCACCGACACACATCACTACGCCATAGAAAAATAATAAAGTATCCCACTCGGCTCTAGCAGTTTTGTTAAATACATCGAAGGGCACGGCGCTATCTAAGCGCTCTAACAATGCTGTATCACCTTGTTTCTTGGCAATCTCGCGCTCTCGCGCAACACCGCGCTTAAAGGAGCGGCGCAGGTAGTATCCAAAGAACTGTAACAGCCCCATGCCCGTCATCATTCCTAGTACGGGGGGCAAATGGAAGAAGCTGTGGCCCGCCACGGCCAAACCGATAGTCATTAAGAACAAGACAATAGTGCGGCGTGCGCCGCGCTTCATAACGACCTTTTCGTCATTTGCCTGTGGTTTTTCATTCGGGATAAAGAAGGTCATGATCGCCGCAGGCACGATGAAGTTGACCACCGATGGAATAAACAGGTCAAAGAACTGGGTGAATTCAACAATACCTTTCTGCCAAACCATCAAGGTGGTGATGTCACCAAAGGGTGAAAATGCGCCGCCGGCATTCGCCGCCACAACAATATTGATACAGGCGATGTTGATAAAGGGCTTATTGCCCTCACCCACTTTCATCACTACTGCACACATCAACAAGGCTGTTGTTAAATTATCCGCAACAGGGGAGATAAAGAAGGCCAATACACCGGTGATCCAAAACAGGGCTCGCAGGCCAAAACCCTTGCTGATCAGAAAGGAGCGCAGGGCATCAAATAGCTTGCGCTCTTCCATGGCGTTAATATATGTCATCGCCACCAACAGGAACAACATCAGTTCAGAGAACTCTAACAAGTTGTGGCGCAGTGCAGGCTCTACACTGTGGTTGTCCCCGTTGGACACATAAGCCGCGCCCAACATAAACCAGATAATGCCTGCGGCAACCAATACCGGCTTGGATTTACGCAAGTGAATCTGTTCTTCCAGCATCACCAATACATAGGCAAAAACAAATACGCCGACCGCCAAATAGCCCACGGTAGAGTGCGTTAAATCTAACAATTGACCGTCAGCCGCCGATGCCCAAGCAGACAATGGCAGCAACATTAGCCCTAATAAGGTCAGTATTGAAAATGGGGACGAGAGTCGAGGAATACGCACAAGGATCACCTGCTACTGCACTAAAAACGGGGTGCGCGAATGTACCACAAAACGCTCCCATTTGGTGCAAGAGGCTGCGGGAGATTGTGAATAATTGAGTTAAATGCTATTTTTAGCGCCGTTATCGAATATCGCTTTATGTTGGAACAGCATAAACACAGTACTTTGACCGAAATAGAGAGTCTCCCCATGCGCCCGCCTAAATTAACATCCAAGCTAAGCTATTTTCTGACTCTTCTTCTGAGTTGCTGCAGCGCCTCCGCCGTTAATGTCATGGGCTTTGAGCAACCCGAAAGTATTCCAACCGAAAGTAAAGCTTTGCACCTCAAGGGCCACGGTATACGTACCAAGTGGTTAATGAATATTTATACCGCTGGCCTATACCTTGAAAAAGACATAACTGAAATCAACAAAGATGCTCAATGGCTTGTCCATGCGGATAGCCCCATGGCTATACGCTTAGTGGTTATGCGCGACAACTTAGATAGCCAGCGCATCATGGCCTCAACTCGCCAGGGCTTTGAATCTAGTAACGGCGGCCCCCAGCCTCAGCTACAAGACAAGCTAGAACAGATGCTAACGATGTATCAAGAAAAGGTTAATAAAGGCGATGTGTTTGTTTTGCATTACCAACCCAATACCGGTTTAGTCATCAGTAAAAATGGAGAAATTAGTAATACTATTACAGGGCTATCTTTCAAACAGGCGGTTTTTAATATCTGGCTAGGCGACAAGCCGATTCAACGTAGACTGAAGCAGCAGCTCCTAGATCAGTAGCCAGCCAATAAAAAAGCCGCAGTCGTCAATGCCAGCGGCTTTATATTTTCACTAGATCTAGGCCATCGCCAAGCCTTCAACGAGCACCTCAGGATGATGCTCTTTAATACTTTGACGCACGCTTTGCTCTGTCGCGTGGGGCACGTCGGCCATAATCAACAGACTGCCATCATCAATCGCCTGCTCAAATTTTTCTACATTAGGCTGTATCACCGAGACGCCTATCATTGCGCTAACCCAAGCCCCTAGCGCTGCGCCCAACAGGGCAACCAGAACAAAAGTTTCAAAACCCGCCGCAAAACTGGGTGGCGCCATCAAAGCAAGTACAAAACCGCCCGCCATACCCAATCCACCGCCAATCATCAAGCCGCGTTTAAAGGAATCATATAAATCAGTGGTGTCATCCAACTCAGCTTCATGCAAATGTTCCATTTGCACAGCCTCATGATCTTTAGCCACTACGTAAATATTTTCTTCACTTATCCCCAGCTCCCTAAGCTCAGTAATGACACTTTTAGTGCTATTCATGTCTGGAGCCAAACAATACAAATTGTGCATAGTCATTTTCCTCACCCCTTTTTAATCGCTTTCATATCTACTGATAGCTTGTAGGGGTGTTTTTTCAAGCTGAATAGGGAAAGATTTGTAACAAACGCACTATATAGTGTATGTATTCGACTGAATGTAGGAATATTCTGACAAGGGCTGGGAAATCGACTGATTTAAAAAATTAATGCAATCCCCCTACGCACTGTGAAAAGCGGGGCTTTTCAGGCAATTCGCATCAGCTTGCTATCAGTTGGCAACAACGTAAAGTGTCCCTACCCCATAAAAAGAGATATGCCATGGGCACTCAATACAAACTTTACGGTTGCGAATTTTCACCTTATACAGGCAAGGTTCGCGCCTACCTCAATTATAAGCAAGCAAGCTACACAGAAGTTTTTTCCTCTGCTCTGCAATATGCCACCGTTATCAAACCTCATACCGGCGTCATGTTTGTTCCTGTTCTGATCACCCCCGAAGACGAAGCGCTACAAGACTCTAGCGTGATCATCGACACCCTAGAAAAGCGTCTGCCGCAGCGTTCAATCACTCCAGAAACGCCCGCACAAAAGCTCGCCTGCTACCTAATAGAGCTTTACGGCGACGAATGGATGACCCCAATGCCCAGCATGCACTACCGCTGGAACTACCCCGAAAATCGCGACTTTCTATACGGGCAGTTTGGCGGGATAGCCCTGCCCTTTGCCCCCGAATATGTAAAGCGGGTACTGGGTAAAAAAATTTCCCAACGTTTCAGTGGCTATGTACCCAAGCTGGGCTTAACAGGTGATATAAAAGCCGCAATCGAGCAACGTCACGAGCAATTGCTCACCAGCCTACAACAACATTTTCAGCGGTATAAATACCTCTTAGGCGACCGCCCCAGCCTAGCCGATTTTGCCATGTTTGGCCCGCTATACGCTCACCTCTACCGCGATCCTGCGGCGGGTAAAATCATGCGAGCACACGCCCCTTTAGCCGTTGAGTGGATTGAGCGCCTGCGCCAGCCTATCAACGACATTGGAGACTGGGCAGCCCATGATGAAATACCTCCCGCGATATTGGGCATTTTGAAAATGCTATTCGAAGATAGCATGCCTCTGCACCTAGAGGCGGTAAAACGTATAACCGAGTGGGCTGATAAAAACCCAGGCGAGACGCGTATGCCCGCCGCACTCAGCGGCATCGACTTTGAGCTACTGGGTAAAAAAGGCAGTCGCATATTACTCAGCGCACCTATATGGAAACTACAGCGACCACTGTTTCTCTACCAACAAAGCGACGATAAAGTTGCGATGGATAAACTGCTTAAGGCAGCAGGTGGTTTTAACGCGATGCAAACGAAGGTTAAATACCCTGTTACCCGAAAGAATAATCACGTCGTACTCATATAGAACCAATTTTTTAAGCACACAACACGGGGAGCATAATAATCAGTAGGCCCACAATGAAAAACTCACCAGACTTAAACCGCTTGCTGCCAAATATCATTAATTGACTGATCCAGCACCCGCTGTTCGTGCTCGCTATATAACGACTGAAAGTTTTGTTTTTTCAGGCGTTGTTCCATGCGGTACTTTTTGCTTACTCGCTGATTACAAGCACACAAGAAATCCACAAACTGCCTAACATTAAGCTTAGCTAGCGACGCCAGCTCTGAGCCAACCTCTTCTACCTGTTGATTCAATAGGCTCTGTACCACCTGATTGGGATACAACTTTATATCGCTATCACATTGATCGTATTGAAAGAATCGCATAGTGGCCGCTTTAGGAATACCGCGCACACGGCGGATTTGTGAGCACCGCTCCCACGTCATACCACACACTTCCAGCTCAACCGGCTGTGCTGCCGCACTGTAGTCCGATGCACTTTCACGCTCTGCCAAGGCACGCTGTACACAAGCGTCTATATTTTGGGTAGTAATATTCTCTATAGTGACTAATCCATAGCTGCTGTGATAGCTCAGCTTCAATGTATCCATTAAGTAAAGTACATCCCCCGTATTATTCCAGAAATGCGTCCCATGAACCTTGCTAGACGTATATTGACGAGACACCATTTTAAACAAGTTCTTCATACCCCCCCCCAAATGAGAATGATAATAATTACTATTTGCATTTAATTCAAGCCGAACTATAATCCCTGCGTTGCAAATTAACCCACGAGTCAAAAATCATGATTAGTTTTATTGTTGCTATACGAAATTTGTTATTGAAAATTAGCTACCGCATCGCGCGCCCACTGATCTTCCTGATGGAACCTGAAAATGCCCACTACTCGCTCAAGCGCATCGGCGTATTTCTGGGTTCAAACCCACTCACTCGATTTTTTACCAGCCTATTTTTTAACTACGGCCACAAAAGCTTAAACACCACTGTTGACGGTATCAGCTATAGAAACCCAGTCGGCCTGTCGGCTGGATTCGATAAAGATGGAGAATTGACTAAGATTTATCCTTCTCTAGGTTTTGGTCTGGCAGAACTTGGCTCATTCACTGGCGAAGTTTGCCCCGGCAACCCAGGCCGCCGCCTATTCCGCATGGTTAAATCAAAAGCCATCGTGGTTTGGTACGGATTGAACAACCAAGGTGCTGAACTTATCTCCCAGCGTTTGCAAAACACCAATTTCGGCAAGCTACGCGTTGGTGTAAATGCAGCCAAATCAAATATCACACCGGAATTTGTCTTGCAGGACTCTATTGATGATTATGTAAAGACATTAACGTGCTTCAAGGATATTGGCGACTACTTCACCATCAATATCAGCTGCCCCAATACGCAAGATGGCGAACCCTTTGTCAACCGCGCTAATCTAGATGCCCTACTGGGTCAGGTTAATGAAAAAATTCGCCCGCTGACTGACCGCCCAATCTACGTTAAATTAGCTGCTGACCTGACCCTAGAAGAAATCGATATTATTGTTGATGCTGTCGTTGACCATAAATACGAGGGGGTAGTACTAACCAACCTTGCCAAACCAGATGTCAATGAAGAACATATTCCTGAAGAATATCCTTCAACACAAGGCCTACTACCTAAAGGCAAGGGCGCGATGAGTGGCAAGCCATTACAGCGCATTTCAACCAATGTTATTCGTCATGTTTATCGTCGCACTCGTGGTGAAATCACCATCATTGGTGTTGGCGGCGTGTTCAGTGCTAAAGATGCATACGAAAAAATCACCTCAGGCGCTAACTTGCTGCACATGATTACCACCATGATTTTTGATGGCCCACAGAACATCAGTGAAATTAACCGAGGCCTTGTCAAAGAATTGAAAAAAGACGGCTTTAGCCGTATTGAAGACGCTGTGGGTTCACGCAATCCACTGCCTACACTGGCTGCTGAAAAAGCAGCAACATCGGGATCACCTAGAAAAGCAGCTTAACCGCTGTATAGAAGCCGCTCCCGTCCCCAAAGAGGGAGCGATTTTTATTTACCGCTCTGAACCATTCATTGGATAACAAACAATAAAGCCGGGATTCGTTCCGCCCCCCTATGAGGAAGTAAAATGTCCCTATTAGCAAATAAAGTCGTCTTTGTCTCCGGCGGTAGTCGCGGCGTCGGCAAAGAAATCGCTAAAAAAGCCGGCTCTCTAGGCGCCCATGTAATCATTACGGGCAAGACCGCCGAGCCTCACCCCAAACTTCCTGGTACGCTTTATACAGCCGCCGAAGAAATTGAGAAAGCAGGCGCTGCCAGCTGCACTCCCATCATCTGTGATGTACGTGACCTAGCGTCTGTAAAAAGTGCCATCACCGAAGCAGGAGAGAAATATGGTCAGATTGATATCTTAGTCAATAACGCCAGCGCACTATATCTAAAAAGTATTTACGACATCGAAGAAAAAACCTTTGATCTGATGAACAAAGTGATTGTTCGGTCCAGTTACTTTAATGTTAAATACGCTCTGCCCTATCTGCTTCAGTCAGGCATTAAGCAAGTGCTAAACATTGCGCCCAGCGTAGACTTGCAAGACAAATGGTTTGCAGGACCGCTGGGTAGTCACACCGCATATACAATCGCCAAGTATGCCTCATCCATGATGGTGACCGGTCTAGCTGCAGAGCTTAAAAAAGATGGCATTTCCGTCAATGCGCTGTGGCCTGCTACCTTACTCAACACAGCGGCAGTCGAGTTTGTTTTGGGCGGAGACGAGACATTAAAGCGCACTCGCCACCCCAGCATTATGGCAGACGCTGCGTTTGAGATTCTTCTGAACAAGAATGTCAGTGGTGAATACTTCCTAGACGACAAAGTGGTCAGCGATATGGGTAAAAATCCAAGCGATTACAACACCGTACCAGGGGTTACCCCAACCATTGATATCTACGTTAACAAAGAAGATGTGACACTATAAATGGCTGATAGCTGCAGCGGCATGGCAACCTGCCGCATATGGGTATAAAAAATGGCCGCGATAAACGCGGCCAAACTACTCAGGAAGATAAAAACATGAAATCACATGCTCATGAATTAGTAGATCCCGCCTTTTACACTTAGTTCAATCATTTACAAAAACTAATTGTTCTCCGCGCGACGCTGCGCTCGCTTTTCCATTTTCTTGCGTATTTTCTCTTGTTTGGCGCGCAGCTCTGCTTTTTGTTGATCACTCAGCACCGCATATATTTCTTGCTTCGCTTGACCTCGCAGCAATATTTTCGCCTTTGCTTGTGCTGCTGCCTCATTAGCTAACTGCTCCAATTTACTTTGGTAGTCAGCGCTCTCTGGATCTAATTGCATCATCGCCTTTATCATTCTCTTTTTACCGTGGTGCTTCTCACCTTCTGTACGGGGAAACTGGCTTTCAAATTGGGCCTTTTGCTGTGCGTGAATGCTCTCTATCTGCTCTACCTGGTTATCACTGAGGTCAATCACACGTTCCAAAAAGTTGACCGGGTTGCGATGCTGATTTTTTCCACCAAAGGCTATTGCAGACCCAGAAATAAGCAAGGTTAAAACAACTCCTGTTAAAACGATTTTTTTATTCACTTTCATTCTCCTGCGACTCTGTCGCTGTTGTTTAGTTAGTGATTTCAGTATGCAATAGGGCAATGCTAAGTTGGGTTAAGCGCGCGTAAAGTTAGGTAAAGTAGGTTTGCTCTTTTTTCACCTTTATATAAAGTGAGTCCATGGAACTAGCCAACATACTATTAGTAGACGACGACCTAGACCTGTGTGAACTGCTATGCGAGTTTTTAAACAACGAAGGCTTCGCCGTGCAGCACTGCCAATCGGGCCTAGCCGCACTAGAAAAGATACAAACGAATAAGCCCGATGCCATGGTACTCGATATTATGATGCCGCAAATGAATGGCTTAGAACTGCTGCAGGCCGTACGCACAAAACACATAATACCCGTGATCATGCTCACTGGGCGCGGTGACGATATAGATCGTATTTTAGGCCTAGAAATGGGGGCTGACGACTACTTAGGCAAACCCTGTAATCCGCGAGAACTTGCCGCTCGCCTGCGTGCGGTGCTGCGCCGCTCAGAAGCCACAAAAACATGTAGTATTATTCATCTCCACAACATAACTCTCGATTTATCACAGCGTACCGCTACAGCCGCAGGGCAAAACCTAAATCTAACTAGCGCCGAATTCAATGTGCTGTGTGTGTTAATGCAGTCGGCGGGCACCGTCATTAGTAAAGAAGCACTCACCGAGCAAGTGTTACATCGCAAACTAACAGCCTACGATCGTAGCATCGACGTCCACCTCAGTCGTGTACGCCAAAAGCTATATGCCGCTCTGCCAGAACAAGAATTGATTAAAACCATTCGCGGCGCTGGCTATCAATTTATAGGCATGCACTAATGCGTAGCTTGTTCTGGAAAATTTTTGCCTGCTTCTTCTTAGCTAATTTATTAGTCATGGGCCTAACGACCTACATTGCTTTTGAAGCCAGCCACTCCGAGCTGGCGCAGCAACACCACTACAAACTCAGTACCGAAATAGCCAACAATATTATTGAGCGCTATGAAAACAGTCAACAACAACCCCCTCCCTCGCTTATAGGGGCCAAAAGACTAAAACGCATACAGCGCCGCCTAGAAGTTCACACCGCCGATGGCCAGCACATTTTTGGGCATATAGACCCCAAAAATCGTACTGAAACACTCAGCTATTCACTGCTCAGCGAACACACCCAGAAACGCTATGACATAGTGAGTAAAGCACCCAAAATCCCCAAGGGGTTAGAGCGCATGCTGCGCTTCACCCAGTCGGTACGTTTTGTATTGATATTATTCACATCGCTAGCGGTCAGCTTTGCACTGAGCCTGTTAATCAGTCGGCCCTTAGAACAACTGGGGCAACATGCCCGCAACGTGGCAGGAGGGAATTTGCAATCGCGTGTGGATCAAACACTGCTCAAACGGAATGATGAGATTGGTGAACTGTCCCGCGAGCTCGACAGTATGGCGGGGCAACTCGACACAATAATCAACTCTAAGCAACAGCTACTGCACGATGTCTCTCATGAGTTGCGTGCGCCACTGGCTCGCTTACAAACGGCTAGCGCGCTACTGGAGCAAAGCGACTCCGAAGACCCGCATGCGCAGCGTATTAACAAGGAGTGTCAACGCATGAACGCCTTGATTCAAGAAATACTCAACTACGCGAGGCTAGATGCAACAGCACAACAACACAGCTTTTTTGACCTAGCCACATTACTCAGAGAGCTCGTTAAGGACGTGCAATATGAACAGCCACAACACCCTATTCATTTTTTACAGCTACCGGAGCAAGCGGACTTTACGGGCAATGCGGATAGACTGAGCAGTGCTATAGAGAATATTTTACGTAATGCATGTAAACATACACCAGAACAAACAGCGATAGACATCACGTTGACACAAAAAGGGGCTCACTGGCACATCCGCATTCGCGACCATGGCCCAGGTGTTGCTGAGGGCGAGCTGGCACTACTCAGCAAGCCCTTTTACCGAGCCCACAACAGTATGCACGGAGATGGCTTTGGTCTTGGCTTAAGCATCGCTCAACGAGCCGTCAGACAGCACCAGGGAACTATGCATATTAGTAACCACGCTAACGGCGGCCTAGAAGTATCCATACTGCTTGCCGCGTAACTCAATATACACAAGAAAAAACCGCATCAAAGATGCGGTTAAGGTGTACTCAGGAGTGAATATGATGTGCGGCCTACTACAAGCCGCTGTTCAATAGAACAGCCATGCAAGAAAAAGTTCCTGCAAAGCCTGTATTGACCTAAATTATCTAATTAGCTTAATACCGTACTGGTACCCATGGTCTCTGCATTCACCAAACGGTTACGCCCCTGCTCTTTGGCGGCGTATAGAGATTTATCCGCCAAGGCAATCAAGGCCGCATAGCTACTGCCCTGCTCTGGCACGCCACTAGCCAGACCGATACTCAAAGTGATCGTTGCGGCGATAGCAGATCCACTTTTACTCACCTCATATTTAGCCAGCTCTGTTGCCAGAGTCATGCCTAGCTGTGCGGCGTCCTCACTGCTGGTCTCGGGCAGCAGCACGGAAAACTCTTCACCGCCATAGCGCGCAACAACATCAGCCCCACGTGAAAACACTTTCTGCATGATCAAGGCCAAAGCCTTCAAACACTCATCGCCACGCTGATGCCCAAATTTATCGTTGTAGCGCTTGAAGTGATCTACATCGACCATCAACAAACTGATTTTCAGCTGATGCCGTATCGCTCTACGCCACTCTCGATCAAAGGATTGTTCTAGCTCACGGCGGTTGTACAGTCCGGTTAATGGGTCAGTACTAGCTTGCTCAGCTAGGGCGCAATTGGCCGCAGCCAACTCATCACATTTATCACTCAGCAGTTTGGCGGTTAAATAGTCGCGGCGACTGTACTGAGACATATACAGATTTACCGCTAAGGCGATAACCGCCATTGAGGCATAGAAGTAATTAAACGATAAAACCCAGGCCAAGGGCTGTGGCCGGACGAATACAATCACCGTATTCATAGCCGCCGCGATAAACAAACAAACCAAGGTCGCCCGTAAAAAGGTCAAGCGCCCTACGGCGCCAGCAAATACCGCAGCAATAGAGAAGCCCGATTGATACATCCAGATCACATCATCTGGAGCGACCATTAACATGGCCGACAATACGGTAGCGAAAACCACACAGCAGATGGTGACAGTCTGCTGCTGATAGGCAATGAAATGCTTAGATAGGGTAAACCAGGCTAACAGCGCCACAACCGGGGCGCCAAAGCCGTAGCGAATAAGGATTAAGCTCTGCCAGTTGTCTCGACCATAAACATAGAAATCAAACAGGCCCACCACCGCAATAAGCAACAAGGCAAGCAACAGTACCGCACGTAGGTAGCGGGTATTGCTGTCGGCAAAGTGTAGCCGGTAAGATTGTTCCTGTGCCGCAGTAAATTCTAATTTCTCGAAGCCCAGCAGCTCGCGCATATAATCCATCATACTAGCGGTGCTGGCTCGTCAATATTGACATTACGCTTTTTGGCGTTTCTCTTCAAAGTGCACAGGCTGTTTATTGCTGGTCATTTTTATGTCGCCTTCGATGACTGCACCACTAGCTATCGCCAAGAAACCCGCAGACACATTGCCCTTTATCTCGCCCTCCGCGCCGACCTCTAATTTACCAGATGCCTGCACATCACCTTCAACACGTCCATTGACGATCACGTCTAGCGCCTGGATAGCACCCGTCCAGCTGCCTGAAGATTCAATAGTCAACACGTGCTCTAGAGCACAACGACCTTCAACCGCGCCTAAGACGATAACCGGGGCAGAGCCTGTGATTTCACCTACAAAATGGCTGTCATTGCCAACCACGGTTGGCGTACCTTGTTTTTTGTCGTGCATACGGCGGTTACTGCTCACAAACTATCCCCTGTGTACTACATTATATTTGGTAAAGTGGCAGCAATCATGCCCTAGGGGCTAGGTAAAATCCATACACAAAACCGCTTTGCGGGGTGAAAATTGTGTTTCAAACACACGTATTAATTATAAACGCCAAGGGGCATGTCTAGCGCTTGCCTGACGGGCCTTAACGGTTATTATTACCCTAGCCAATGCTGCTATGCACAAAAACCAATGCTTTTGTCATTAAGCATTAATAAATCTCTCAATGAGGAAACATCATGACAACAACAATCCTGGCAATAGTAACGGTCATCGTCATTACTGGCCTGCTATATAAAAGAGCTAATTTGCTGCTCACCACAGCTGCAATAGCAGGTATTGCTATCGCCGCCTATGTACTAAAGGCATCGAGCGGCTTTTTCATTCCCATGGCAGCGGCCACTGGAATCCTAGCATTCCTAGCCATCGCCCCTCTGCGCGCCGCCATTCTTGGCCGCCCAATCTTCGCTATCTATAAGAAGATTCTTCCAGAGATGTCTGAAACTGAAAAGACCGCTCTAGAAGCCGGTACTGTAGGTTGGGACGGCGAGCTATTTGCTGGCAAGCCTAACTGGCAGGTGTTGATGGATATTCCTAAGCCTGAGCTTTCAGCGGAAGAGCAAGCTTTCCTAGACGGTCCTTGTGACGAACTAGCCGCAATGACTAACAGCTGGGAAATCGACCACGAGCTAGCCGATCTACCCCCAGAGATGTGGGAGCACATCCGCAAGAACAAGTTCTTCGGCATGATCATTCCTAAGAAATACGGCGGCTTAGAGTTCTCTGCACAGGCACAGGCAGCAGTACTGCAAAAAATCTGCGCTAACTCTTCGGTAATGTCTACTGTAGGTGTGCCAAACTCTTTAGGCCCAGGCGAGCTAATCCATAACTATGGTACTCAAGAACAAAAAGATTTTTACCTGCCGCGTCTAGCTGACGGCCGCGAAGTGCCTTGTTTTGCACTAACCGGTCCTCGTGCTGGCTCTGATGCCACTTCTCTTCCCGATACAGGTGTTGTCTGCAAAGGCATGCACGACGGTAAAGAAGTTCTGGGCATCAAGCTAAACTTCAGCAAGCGCTATATCACTCTAGCTCCTGTAGCGACAGTAGTAGGCTTAGCCTTCCGTATGTTTGACCCTGATAAGCTACTAAGCGACAAGGAAGACATCGGTATTACTTGTGCTCTAATTCCTCGCGAAACAGAGAACATGGAAATTGGTCGTCGTCACCACCCAACAGGATCACCATTCCTTAACGGCCCTATCATCGGTAAAGACGTATTTGTACCTCTAGATTTCATCATCGGTGGTGAGAAGATGGCTGGACACGGCTGGCGTATGCTGGTTGAGTGTTTGTCGGTAGGTCGTTGTATCACACTACCTTCATCAGGTGCGGGCGGCGCGAAGTATGCTGCAGCCACTACTGGTGCTTACTCACGCATCCGTCGCCAGTTCAACGTATCCGTTGCACAGCTAGAGGGCGTACAAGAAGCCCTAGCGCGTATCACCTCTGATGCTTATATCGGTGCAGCTGCATCGACTAACACTTGCGCCATGGTTGACCTAGGTCAGGTTCCCTCCGTACCTTCAGCAATCCTGAAGTATCACCTAACCGAAATTGCTCGTAGCGTATCTAACGATGCAATGGACGTACACGGTGGTCGCGGTGTAATGATGGGGCCAAGCAACTACATTGGTCGCGGTTACCAGAGCGTACCGGTTGCCATCACAGTAGAAGGCGCCAACATCCTAACTCGTTCAATGATCATCTTTGGTCAGGGCGCGATCCGTTGTCATCCATTTGTTCTTCCTGAAATGGAAGCTGCACAAAATGACGACCTAGGTTCATTCGACAAGGCCCTATTTGGCCACTTCGGATTCATCTTCAGCAACGCAGCACGCGCACTAGTGATGGGCCTAACCGGTTCTAAGCTAACTAGCTCTCCTGTATCTGGCCCAACGGCTAAGTACTACAAGAAAGTAAACCGCGGTACAGCAGCATTTGCCTTGATGGTTGACTCAGCTATGTTCTCTCTAGGCGGCGCACTAAAGTTCCGCGAGATGATCTCTGGTCGCCTAGGTGATCTAGTATCTAACCTATACCTAATGACAATGGTACTTAAGCACTGGGAAAACCAGGGTCGCCAAACAGCTGACCTTCCTATGCTTGAGTACGCTTGCCAGAAGCTGTGGGCTGACTACGAAGACGCACTAGATGGCTTGTTGAAGAACCTTCCTGCTCGTCCTCTAGCATGGGTTCTACGCCGCATCGTACTGCCTTACGGCGTTACCGCTAAGCGTCCTAACGACGTATTAGCGACTAAGGTTGCTGGCTTGATTACCGCTGACACTGAAACACGTTCTCGCTTGATCGCTGGTACTTACCAGGGTGAGACTCTTGGTCTAAACAAAGAGTTAAACAACCCTGTTGCTGTTTACAACCAGCTGCTGAAAGAAATCGACAAGGCCGATCCTCTATACAAGAAGATCTCTAAAGCGGTTAAGTCTGACGACATCAACGCTGACGTGCTTAGCATCGAAGAACGCATCAAGGTTTGTGGTGAGAAAGGTATTCTTACTGCCGACGAAGTTGCCTTTATGATCGACTACGAAGAGCGTGTATTGAACATGTTGATGGTTGACGACTTTGACTTTGATAACTTGGGCACCAAGCCTCAGTCTATCGACAAAGCGCATGGCGATATGAAAGCTGCTTAAGCCGCTCTCTAGCAGTAGCTAGCTTTGCTAGCTGCTTCGCTTTAGAAAAGCCCCTGCCTTTTGGTTGGGGCTTTTTTTGTGGGTGAATGACAAGTACGAGCCTATGCGGATAGGCTGGAATGGGGCTTTTTGGGGTATCCGCATTGTGCGGCTATTTGTTTTAAGATAAGTTTCTCTGTACGAAAAACAGAAAATAGCTGCAGCGTGTGTATAACGAACGGTGCGATTGAATTGGTTGTCATACACCACAAGGAATACTGTGAAGGCGAATTTTCATCATAAAAAAGAAGAAGGCTTATCCGTTACATTTGACGGAGAGTGGAACATTTTGTCTGCATTTCTAGAAAGCGAACTTGTTGATTACGCAGAAAAACATATCGCATTAAAAAAGAAAGGCCGCTGGATGGGCGACATTATATGTATCCAATTATTAGAAAGAGATATGTATAAAGTCTATTCAGGGCTTATGGATGACGTACCAAGTTTAATAATAGCCCGTAAAAAAATTTTATTATTAATTGATGAGTGGGCTTCATTCAAGCTAAAAAAGAAGGACAAAGTGGTTAATGTATAACCAGCGCAGGCACAAACACAACAAGCCTCTGGGCAGCCAAAGCACTGCACCTTTTTTTATGGCTGCGCAACAGTCACACAAAACACCCACCACTTTTCCTGTCTTTTTGGCAGGCGTTAACTGTAAAAATTCATGGCAAAATTAATAGATAAAAAACACTTTGAAGACGTCGACAAAGAAGCAGGATATTCATATGTCGGTGAAAACTACAAAGTAAAATGTGGTAGCACGACGTTCAGCCTTACTAAGTACGAAGACGATAGTCATGTCACGATTACAGAACCTTGGGAGATCAAGTTCGGGTCGGAGGATACAGTTGAGCTTATTGAGTTTCTAAAGCACAATTTATTTTCCCCTGACATTGAAATATGGCACCCAGGTAAAGATGCATATGAACCAATGCCAAAATCATGAGTGAGGGCAGAATCAACAAGGCCACCTGACCCACGCTCCAGCACGGAAACGAAAACAGTCCCCCCCCGTCTACATAAGGAACCCCCATGCCCGCCCTACTAATCCTAACCACCTGCCCCACCCCACAAGAAGCCCAATCCCTAGCCCGAGGCCTAGTCGAGCAAAAACTAGCCCCCTGCGTACAACTCAAGCCCGTCAGCAGTATCTACCACTGGCAGGGTGAGATACAGCAAGACGAGGAGGTGCAGCTGATGATCAAAACCACTCAGGAGCGCTACTGGGCCGTGGAGCAATATATCAAGCAGCACCACAGCTACGAGCTACCAGAGATTATCGCCCTGCCGATTCAAACCGGTTCTGCAGAATATATGGAATGGCTACAGGCATAAAAAAGCCCGCAGTGCGGGCTCGAATGGTACTAGCTTTATTATTGTTAGTTTCTGTTACTAAGCCGCTGCTTCATCGAAGCCCAGCTCATGCCGCAAGTCCGATAACAGCCCCTGAATAACATTGTCTTCTATCTCTGCGCATTGGCGCTGTACTACAAAGAATCCACTATTATCTGACAAGCTTAGCTCTATACCGTACTTGATCAGTGCACGTTTTAGGCGTGCCATTATCATTACTGCTTTTCCCGAATAGTGCGTACCCATTACTTCTCCCCTCTTTTCTCCCCTAAGTACAACATGAGGAACCGGCACACAATAAATCAATCGATTTGCAAAATCAACCACTAATCGACAAATATATTACGCTTATCGGGATACATAGGACTTGGACAGATATCTACCTTTTGCGGTACAGCAAGCCCAGCTCTTGTAGGTCTGCGCCCACCTTATTGATGTCAGCTTCGCTACGCACTTTTATCTTCACAGTGTTTTGCCCTAGCTCTTCGGTCAAAAATTCATTTATACCGTCCAGCTGCTTAGGCTTATATTGTTCGGGGGCTAGCAAGTCCTGCTGCACATCTCCGCTCAGTAGCACATAGGCACCACGTATAATGGGTATGCGCTTGGCCGCCTTGATCAGGCGCATGCTGGAAAGCGGGATACTCACCTGCATTGTAGGCTTCACCTCTTGCAGGTTGCCGAACACGTCCTCTTCTCCAAACTTGGCTTTGAAGCGCTGCTGAAAAACCAAGCTGCCGTTTTCAATGCCAAGGCCTTCCACTTTCAGTGCTTTAGCCAGATCCGTTAAAACATCCTGCTGTACGGCTACTGATTGATTGTCTGCGACAGGAGTTAAAACCGCCGTTGCTGGCGCACTTGCTACGGGCTTAACTACTGGTGCTGCGCACAGGATGGTGATCTGCTCTAGGCTAAAACCTTTGTTGAGATAAAATTCAATATCGCTGCGCTCACAGGCGGCCCATGCGGATGTGCTCATGCAGTAAAGCAATAGAAGTAGTGTCTTGTTCATTATCGTTCCTTTTTTTGTGCCCAAATCATAGAGCATTTATATGACAACTTCGATACAGATTAAGCCGTTATATCTAGCCCCCTTTGAAATCACACACATGTAGTATCAAATTGCGCCAAACGTACACAGATAAATGACATCTAAGTGCCTTTACGGCACAATTGCGCCCCCAAACCGCTAGTCAGGCTATGTTCGGCTAGCTTTGTTCATACTCTTTAATCGGCAGATATACGATGAAACTGGAACAACAGAACCAACGCCTTGATAACTGGCTACTCAATCAAGAATTAGCAGAAGAAATGCTACCGATTATTGGCAAGCTATACCGCAACTGCGGTGTCGCTTTGCATGTGTACAACCGCTCTTTGACTAATATCTCAACGATTAAGCTACTCAAGGCTCACCGCTTTGCGCGCCAATATGTAGGCCAAGAGCTATGCGTTGTAGACAGCCATGCCATCCTATCTGCCATCAGCCAACTAGAGCTAGGCCCAGCCCGTATCGATTTGGGCAAGCTGACTATGGAATGGATTCAGTCTGGCAAGAATGCCAGCGCTGCCGAATTTGTCGCCGCGAAGCTATCTAGCATCATTGGCGACCAAGGTGGCCTATTACAAGAACAGCAAGACATCGTGCTCTACGGTTTTGGTCGCATCGGCCGCATCTTGGCACGCTTGCTGATTGAGCAAACAGGCAAGGGCAACAAGCTGCGTCTACGTGCGATTGTCGTGCGCAAAGGCGGCGACGACGACTTAGACAAGCGTGCCAGCTTACTGCGTCGCGACTCGGTACACGGCACCTTTAACGGTACGATTACCGTCGACAAGGAAAACTGCGGAATTGTGGCCAACGGCTGCTTTATTAAAGTGATCTATGCCAGCTCTCCCGACAGCATTGATTATAACGACTACAACATCGACAACGCTATTGTGGTGGATAACACCGGCATCTGGCGTGACGAAGCTGGCCTTGGCCTGCACACCTCGGCTACTGGCGTGAAGAAGGCGCTGTTGACAGCACCCGGCAAGGGAGACATCAAGAACATCGTTTACGGTGTGAACGACTACATGATTGGCGAAAATGACAATATCGTTTCTGCAGCCAGCTGTACCACTAATGCTATCACCCCCACCTTAAAAGCTTTGCAAGATGAGTACGGTATTGAGAACGGTCACGTTGAGACGGTGCACTCCTATACCAACGATCAGAACTTGATCGACAACTATCACAAGGGTTCGCGTCGCGGCCGCAGCGCGCCGATGAATATGGTTATCACTGAGACCGGTGCTGCGAGCGCTGTATCCAAGGCTCTACCTGAACTGAAGGGCAAGCTGTCCGGCAATGCTATTCGAGTACCTACGCCAAACGTTTCTATGGCAGTATTAAACTTGAACCTGCAGAAAGCCACAACTAAGGAAGAGCTAAACGCCTACCTTAGTGATGTTGCGCTAAACTCTGAGCTGAAAGACCAGATTGATTTCACCACCTCTACTGAAATTGTATCAACCGATTTGGTTGGCTCTCGCCACGCAGGCGTAATCGATTCTCAAGCCACTATCGTCAACGACAACCGTGCCGTTATATACGTATGGTATGACAATGAGTTTGGCTACAGCTGCCAAGTGGTTAAGGTTATGCAGAAAATGGCCGGTCTAAACTACAAGCAGCTGCCTTAAATCAGGCATCACTGCCCCGCTGCAGCAATAGCAGCGGGGTAGGGTTACCCCGCCTCCGCCTCTCACCTGTATCTCACCTGTATCTCACCTGTATCTCACCTGTATCTCACCTGTATCTCACCTGTATCTCATTGTTATTTCAGGAAAATTAAAGGGCGCCGAACTAAAGCACTGCGGTGAAGACCTAAAAAATTAGGCAAGCAACTCAAGTACGACTTCATCCAAGCCTGAACTCCTAGGACCCAAACGCTTATGAGCCTATAGTCGAGAGTTCCTCAACTATCTCTTGTAACTGCTTCTATTTTAGGGCTTATTTTCTCTCAACATATGTAGTATCTTTACTCTAATATACATAAGGGGGATAGGTAAGCTGGTATCGCCACACCTCCAAAAAATCAAATAACCATAAGACTAGAGGCAGCTTTCCAATGAAATTACGTACCGTAATCGGCGCATGCACACTCATTGCAGCAATACCGTTCACCACCCAAGCAGGGTTAAATAGCAATGGGAACTGGGAAGTCACACGTGGCGACACGCTATATAACATTGCCCGTCGCATTGCTCCTGGCAATGGTAAAGAGCAGGCTCGCATACGTAAGCACATGTTCAACAAGAACCCCTCTGCCTTTAAAAACAACAACCCTGGTGCACTAGAAGTCGGCAAGACACTATCACTACCCGGTGCCGCGGCAGTCGTTGTGAGCAAGCCCAAGCCCAAGCCCAAAGCGGTCGTTAAGCCAGCTGTTATCGTTCCAGCGATAGTGGCCCCAGTAGTTAGCGCACCTAAAGTATCCGTTCCTACACCTGCCGTTTCAGCGCCCAAGCCAACGGTTGCAGCGCCAGCCCCTAAAGCAGATAGCTTTAAGGCGCGTATCGAAGCCAAGCGTATCGCTAAAGAAGCCGCTGACAAAAGGCGCGCCGAAGCTGCAAGATTAGCCGCTGAGCAGGCTGCACAAGCTGAAGCTGCTGCGGCACAACAAGCTGCCCAGCAAGCTGCAGCCCAAGTGGCCGCTCAAGCGAAGCAACGTGAAGCTGCCGCCATGGCTGCTAAGCAGAAGGCAGCAGCACGCCAGAAAGCTGCAGCCCAAGCGGCCAAGAAAGCCGCCGCTGCTAAAGCCGCCGCTGCTAAAGCCGCCAAGCCAAAGCCTACACCTCGTGCGATAAAAGCCAACAACACAACCAACGCAGCCAATCCCTACGTTGAATGCAAGACGACTAAGCCAGACGAAAAATGCGGAAGCTGGAATATTACTTACAAAAATAAGTAACCGTTGCTGTTCTGAAATATAAAAGCCTAGTTAGCAATAACTAGGCTTTTTTGTTGCTAGCATTTAAAACCAGTTATGTAGCTGCTGATAGTAAACACAAAGCGCAGCGGCAATACTTAACAACAATACTATTTTCACCCAGCCCACTGTAGGATCCCTCTCCGCACTCTCAACTCCGTAATGCACCTCAAGCAAGCGTAGATTTTTTGAGTTGGCGCGCCAACTTAAATCAAATAAGTCCCCCAACACTGGCAGCGCTCCACCAAAAAAATCTACCGCCACATTGGCCAGCATACGCAGCAACATACGCTTAGGAATATTCATTTTTCTAGCTTTGTTAACGAGACCTAAAGAGATGCAAGCCGTCACTGTATCCCCTATGACGGGCAACAAACCACACAGAGCGTCCCAGCCAACAGGCACACCCAGCACAGACCACTGGCTATCCATTTTATGCGCCCAGTAGCGAATAGAGCTCAGCTGCTCTTGCCGTTTTGGCGTTAAAGGAACTACTTCAGACGGCGGCACTGTTATTCCATATTAAGGGCCCAAGAAAATAAAATTACTCGATGCTGGAGCATAGGTATAATCACAGGGGCATTTAAGAAGGCAACAGTATACTCCTATGTTAAAACACGAGCGCGCCAAATATATCCAACAACATCTAGAAGAGCTGTACCCAGAAACACTCATCCCCCTAAACCACACAAACAGCTATACCTTGCTGATTGCAGTCCTACTTTCGGCCCAGTGTACGGATGAACGAGTCAATCAAATCACCCCCGCGCTATTTTCCCTAGCAGACAACCCAGCTGACATGGTGCAACAGGATGTAGAAGATATTCGTTCCATCATCCGCCCCTGCGGCTTATCCCCACGCAAATCTCAAGCAATATGGAAGCTATCAGAAATCATCCTTAATAAGCACGGCGGAGAGGTGCCAGAGAGCTTTGCCGACCTAGAGGCCTTGCCAGGGGTGGGGCACAAAACGGCATCAGTGGTCATGAGCCAAGCCTTTGGCCACCCCGCCTTTGCTGTAGATACTCACATCCACCGACTCGCTCAGCGCTGGGGCTTAACTAAGGGCAAGAATGTAGATATGACCGAGGCCGACTGCAAGAAACTATTCCCCCGCGACACCTGGAGCAAGCTGCATTTACAAATCATCTTTTACGGTCGTGAATACTGCAGCGCTCGCGGCTGTGACGGTACTATCTGCCCCATGTGCAGAGCACTCTATCCGCGCCGTGTAAACCCGCCCAAGATCAATAAAGCTTAAGCACAAAAAAGCCCAGCTAAGCCGGGCTTTTTTAATATCCTTCAGGCTACCTACTAAGCAACGTTATGCATATGCACATCTTGCTGAGGATAAGGGAAGCTCACGCCGTTCGCGTCAAAGGTCTCTTTGATAGTCTCCAGGAACTCCCACTGTACCGCCCAGTAATCTGCCGCTTTGACCCAAGGGCGGACGACAAAGTTAACACTGTTATCACCTAGCTCGGACACGGCTACCACTGGCGCAGGGTCTTTGAGTACACGCTCATCTGCGTTCAGCACCTGCATAATCAAATCGCGGGCCTTTTTCATGTCATCGTCATAACCAATACCGATGACCATATCAATACGGCGCGTGGGCTTAGCAGACACATTAGTAATCACGCCACCATATATATGCGAATTAGGTACTATAATTTCTTTATTATCGCCAGTTTTAAACTGCGTGCTAAACACGCTGATTTGTTCAACCACACCGGCAACACCACCCGCATCAACAAAATCACCAATTTTGAAAGGCTTGAATAAGATCAACATTACACCAGCGGCAAAGTTAGACAACGAGTCCTTCAAAGCTAGACCAACCGCCAAGCCCGCAGCACCCAACAAGGCTAACAGAGACGTTGTATTAACACCTAGCTGCTCAAGTGCAGCCAACACGACCACAAAACCCAAGACGGTAGAAAGTATACTGCTGATGAAGTTACGCAGAGCTAGATCCAAACCCTTCTTTTCCATTATCGCGCCAACAAAATTAACGATACGCCTAGCAACCCACTTACCAATGATGTAGATAGCAATGGCAATCGCCAAGTTAGTCGCCATAGGAATGACTGAGTCCATCCAGCCTCCGCTCATAAATTCTTCTAGTGATTCTTTCATGACCTTCTCCAGTTTTTTTAAGTAGCCGCAGTATATCTATACTCTATACATATTTAAGCTCTGTTCACGAAAATTAACCTTTCTCTTCTAGTAAGGCAATTTTTTATTCTTCATACAATACAAACTCACAAAAGCGGCGGCTGTTATTGCGTATTCATTAGAATGCGTTTAGTCTCAGCCTATAAACACTATATAAGGCTACTAGCATGAAAAAACACACACTTGCACTATTCCTATCCGCCGCCCTTGCTGGCAGCCTAACAGCCTGCTCTAAAGACGAGCCCGAACAAAAAGAGCCTGAAGTAAAAGTAGAAGCGGCTGTAAGTGAGCAGGCAGTTGAAGCGGCTACGGCTCCGGCTACGCCTCCTCCAGCACTAGGTGGCTTTGCCTCTCCTGAAAGTATTGCAGCCCGCGGTGACAAGTTGTACATCTCAAACATTGGCCCCCAGGTCAAACCTACTGAAAAGGATGCTGACGGCTATATCCTAGTCACCGACGCAGAAGGCAATGCGGAAGGCTCTGAAAAATTTGAAGTAGATGCTTATTTACACGCACCGAAAGGCATGATGGTTTGGAACGATGCTTTATATGTTACTGACATCAATTACATCTACGGCTTCGACATCAACGACCACTCGTTAATCTTTGCTGTAGAACCTGGCCTACAACATCCTGACGACCCTCAACCACAGTTCTTAAATGACCTAGTTGCTGAGGACGATCTTTCATTCTTTGTGTCTGCCACCGATACAAACTCGATCTACCGTATCACCAACGATTTTGTTCCAGCTATCTTTAAGCTAGACATCGCTGGAGAACTAAAAGGTCCTAACGGCCTACACTACGACGCGGAAAGCAAAATTCTTTATGTTGCTAGCTGGGGCACTAATGAGCAGAACAATGGCGAGCTAGGCATGATCGACATGAATGCCAAACCATACAAATATACTCGCCTAGGCGAGCACAGCGGCCGCCTAGACGGCCTAGTGAAGTCTGGTGATAAGCTGATATTCTCTGACTGGGTTAACTTTGAAAAATCAGGCCAGCTTTACAGCTACGACCTAAACAGTAAAGCAACCACACAGCTAACGACGGAGGCTCTTGGCGGCCCCGCCGACTTCATTTTAAGCGCTGATGGAAAAAGCCTCCTAGTACCTGCCATGCTAGAGAATAAAGTTGAGAGCATAGTCATCCCTGAGTAAGCTCATTACTCAGCAGACAAAAAAAAGGCCACTGCCTAGGCAGTGGCCTTTTTTTTACTAAATTTTGTTAATTAAATTTTGTGCTCGTCACTTAAAGGTAATAGCTTCAAACGAATAGCCGTTACGACTGCATGGGTAGCGTTACTGGCACCAAGCCTGCGCCTAGCTGTCTTAAGGTGCTCTCTAACGGTCTCTGGGCTCAAGCCCAAACCATTGGCCACCGACTCTGCCGTATGCCCATCTCTGACTCCCGCTAGCACTTGTAATTGTCTTTTTGTTAGCATTGTTTTCCCTTGTGCTATTCTAATAAGAATAGTACTCACAAGGCGATTTAAATACTTCCCCCATTTGTGGGGGATTTATTAGGTCTTTACATTTCTTTACATTTGTTTACAAAAGAATTACACAGCATTCACTCGGCAGCCTCCAAAATAACGATACAACCCAGAGGCTAACTGCTATTCCTGCTCTGCAATAAATGCCGCCAATACCGTTGCGTGACAGTGTTCAATGTCGCCGCAATCACATACCAGTGACTTGCCTCCTAATTTAGCCAATACACCTTTACGTAAACGCACGGCAGCATAAGCACCGCTGTGAAACCACTCGCGAAATGCGTAATAAGCCTCTTCTCCGCCCTCAAATTCAAACGGGTTGTGCCAACGTGAACCGTGACCAACAAAAACACTCTCCTGTGTTTGTAAACGAGCCTGCCGCGCAGCGCGCATAAGAACCTCCGTATGCATAATCCTTTCCTCCAACCCCAAGTAATTATTGTGACAACTTTTTATTATTCAAGATCGAGTGTAGCAGTTCATTTGAACTCTGCCATCCCTTCTATGGGGAAACAGAATACAAGCAACCACCATATATAGTTTTATACTGTTTTACGCAAGCCTCGCAGCGGTAGAAAGCGACTTAAGCTAGTCAGCGGGGTCTCCGGCGCAGCCTGCCCAAACAAGGAGGCAAGCTGACGACTAAGCCCCAACTGCTCTGCTGTGCGGGTCAATACACGCTCATCGTCCCACTCACGCTTTAAAGCTAGGCTGCGGATACGGCCCTGCTGCCGGGCATTGAGGTGGCTACACATTAACAAAGCCGGCTTCCATAGTTCTAAGTCATCCGTCGCTTCCATTAAGCCTACTAATGCGTCATCTTTAAAATGAATTAACGCCTCTGCTAGACGAGATTTATGCTGTACTGCACTGGCAATCTGCATGACAGCCCGAGGGGAATCTATCTCTTTAACCAACGCCAATACACGGTCTTTAGGTAAGTGCTCAACCAAATCACCTAACTGCTCAAACTGTTGCTCTGCCAATAAAAACAATACGGCTTTATTCAAATGCCCCAACGGCCACTTGGCTAGGAGAGCACCCGCTTTAGCCGCGTCGACATGTAGAAATACTTCAGCCAAAAACTGAGTAGAGAAATGTTTGCCGATACCAATAGCCGTCTTAGTATCAAGGTGACTAGTCATCTGTGCAGCAATATAGGGGCCAAAGGCTTCCTGGGTTATTTTTGCACACAGCCGATTGGGGAAAAAGCGCACGCTTTTGGCCAACGCAGGCCACAGAGGTGACTGCTCACCGCTAACGCTAGCCTCCACTTGCCGGTACAAGATTTTTCTATTTTGCACAGTCAGGTCATTCAGATAGAACAATTCGTCCTCGTCAACATTAAGAATGTGTGCAATACGTTTAATATCAGCCTGATATTGAGATTTTCCAGCCATAAACAACTCCCTTAAGACGGGAGGGATTCTACTTCAGAAAGTGCTGCAGTGCTGAATATTTGACGACACTTAACTCACCGATACAAAAAAAGCGGGCTATACCCGCTTTTTTTGTATCAATATAGGCCACAAACACCTATCTGGCTTAAATTAGCCTAGATTTAATCTAGACCCATTTCCTCTTTGACGAGGTCAGTCCAGGTATCAATGCGCCCCTGAGTAAGCTCTTCCTGCTGGTCTTCATCTAGACCTAAGCCCACAAAATTCTCTCCGTCTTCCATCAATGCCTTAGAAGATTCAAAGTCGTAACCCTCGGTAGACCAGTTAGCAACAACGATCGCGCCTGTCTTAACAATCACGTCGTGCAGCATACCCATCGCATCTAGGTAGTAATCACCGTAGCCACGCTGGTCGCCAAGACCAAATAAAGCACAAATTTTCCCCCCGAAATCAATACCTTCCAGCTTTTCCCAAAATTCTTCCCAGTCGCTTTGTAACTCGCCAAAGTCCCAGGTAGGTATGCCTAAAATCATGAACTCGTAGTTAGCGAAGTCCTCTGGCTCAGCATCAGCAATATCGTGCATGTCGATTTGGCCTTCAGGAAACTTGTCCTTAATTAGACCTGCGCAGTAACGAGTTGCGCCTTCATCACTGCCATAGAACAAACCAATTTTGATCATTACTGTCTCCCACTCGGACTATCTACTAAAAAACGCGTCGAGCTACTGCTTGAGCAGCTCAAATCGCAGCATATAATAAATGAGAAGCGCTCTTAACTAAATGCCTAAGCGGACAATTCTGATACTTTCTTTGCCTAATATTGGCAAAATAGCTTAAACAAGCTACTTTTCAGCTAAAAATAAGCGCCAACCGTCAAAATTATGCTGCGCCTCCCTACGACTTTCTGTTTTTTACCTATACTCAGGTTAAACTTGGAGGACAACATGCCAACACAGACACCCGAGCACTGCCTTATCGAGCGCCGCAACGACTCTCGTCGCCAACACTTTGACCGCCGAGACAAGGCACGCTTTGAACCTAAGCACCCCGACAGAAGGGCTGTACCTGAACGACGCAACCACACGGATAACGACCCTCTCCCCAAATAAAAGCCACCCCGCCTCGCCTAAACCTTCAGCCCGCCGGCTGAGGACATTGTTATTGTCGACTGAATTGCTACACTGGGCTCAGACTTGCGGTGGCAAGACTCTATAAATATAAAACTAACTCAAACGGGGAGCGACTATGCGCTTGATGAAAAAATTGGGGCTCGCGGCATTGGTAGCAATACCTGCCTCTACAGTGAATGCTGGGCTACTAGAAGTACTGCGTGACAACGGCAGTATTAATGCAGAGCAATACTCAGAGCTAGCCAGTCAAAAGGCAGCAAAAAAAGCCAAGGCCAGTGAGGTTAAATTAGTCGGTCGCTTCTATGCCGACTTCGCTCACTATCAAGATGATAAAACGCCACTAGCCAGTGGCGCTGAGCTGCGCACCGCACGCTTAGAAGCCAAGGGTAAATACAAAGACAACTGGAAGTTCAAAGCCCAGTTTGGCTTGGACAACGACGGCACAACATCACGCTATATTTGGCTAGGCTACCAGTTCGACAACAGCATACTGAAAGCAGGCCGCCTATCTCACGCCTCAGGCATATCTAACTTCAGCAGTTCTCGCTACATCACCTTTATGGAACGCGCTATGCCGGTCACCGCCTTTGCTGGAGACTTCCAACAGGGACTTGAATACAACTGGTGGAATGATAACAGCGGGCTGCAGGTCAGCGCCTTACTAGACAGCGGCAAACCGGCTGGTAGCTCGACAACAACCATTGATATCACTGACCCAAATGGCAACGGACTTGCTGACGACGGAACAGTCTCAACTAGCTCGACTGACTCCAGTGCCGATGAAAAATTCGGTATAAACGCACGTTACAGCTTTGCGCCGATTCTTAGCGAGTCTAATACCCTCCACTTAGGTCTATGGACCCGCTATATCAACCCACCTTCGGGCAAAGTAAAAGTACGTAGCCGCCCTGAATCACATGTTACTGATACTCGCTTAATTAGCACTAGCATTAGCAATGTAGACGGAGTCAACACCAGTGGCGTAGAAGTCGCCTGGATCGGTGGCCCACTGTCCTTCCAAGCGGAATACCAGAACCAAGACATCTCAACCACGACAGGTACAGATGTCACTCTTAACGGCTATTACGTGACCGGTTCTTATTTCCTTACTGGGCATACACGTAACTACGACGTAGGTTCTGGTACTATTGGCCGTACCAAACTCAATGGCGAAGGTGCCGTAGAACTAGCCATTCGTTATAGCGAGCTAGACTTGAGCGAAGGCAGCGGCGGCATTGGCAACAATGTCACCCTAGGTGTGAACTGGTGGCCTCGCAAAAACATCAAGCTAGCTTTCAACCAAATTTTTGCTGAAGTTGATCAAGCTGGTACTGCAGCTGACGAGGACATCGGCATAAGCCAAGTCCGCGCCCAAATAGATTTCTAAAAACACCCTCTAGCAGCCTATCCGCATGATGCGGATAGGCCCCACTCTTCATAGCACTGTACAACCGTCACATCAGTTTTTAGCAAAGAACATTGCTTCTCTTGCCAATTTCTTATATCCCGATAAACAAGCATAAGAGAAATAACAGGTAAATTAGATGATGGTTTTGATATGGCAATACTGAAGTATGCAATCACTCGATAATACACCTACTAATCATCACCAGATGATGATGGACAAGCAGCCAAAGCTAAATACCAATAAAAGCCCGATCACCACCTACTTTATTGGCAATAACAGCTTAAATCACAGGCTTACCCTGAGGTCGCGTCGCTACCTTGGTTGGCAAAGGTGATCGGCAGCTGAATAAAACGGAAGATACCGTGTCAGGAAGCGTTGTGTAATACGGCACAGACTAAAAAACCCAGCCGGCCTATCGTTTCAATAAAAACAATCTAATTTATAAATACATAGCAATATGCGACCCTACAAGCCTGACAACGGAGCTAGATATGAACCCTATTACGATTTTTGGCCGTGAAGGCTGCGGTTATTGTAGCCGCGCCAAGCAACTAGCAGAAGTTAAGCAGTTGGCATTTAAATACATTGATATACACAAGGAAGGCATCAGCAAGGCTGACCTAGAGAAGACCATTGGTAAACCCGTGCTCACTGTGCCACAAATTTTTCATGGCCAAGAGCATATCGGTGGCTATACCGAATTTGCGAAATTTATGAGCGCCCAGTAAAGGGCGTACTAGGCCTTTAAAAAATTCACTACTTCCTGAGTAACTTCAGGGTCCCACATTAATTTGCGGTGCCCTAAACCCTCAGTAATGACTAAGCGAGAGTCTTTCCAGAAGCTCTGTATTTTTTTACCCTGCTCAACAGAAACCTCTTGATCGTCCGTGTCGTAGACCAACAGTAAGGGGCCATCGCCATGGTAGAAGGCGCGCCCGCGTTCCAGTTCCTCCCAGGTCACACCGATATGCCCTGCAAATACTTGTTTGCACTTTTCGATCACTGCATCGCGAGCCTTAAGCAGCTTTCGAATAGCCTCTAACGCAGGATAAGGGGCAACAGGCGCTCCCAAGACAGCATAGCGCTGTGCCTTAAAGCCAAACTCTCGGGCCGCCATCGACATCACGCCACCCGCAGAGTGTCCGACTAGGGCAAACACCTCATCAAACTGTGAACTTAATGCCACGAGATCCTTGGCCAGATCGTCAAAGTGCACCAACTTGCCAGCGGAGTCTCCGTGAGCGGTAAAATCTATCGCCACCGCCTGAAAGCCCGCCTCGGCAACCTCCATTGCCAAACTAGCCATTTGCGAGCCTCGACTAGACCAGCCGTGACTAATAATCACCACAGGTCCTTCACCCCAAGACCAAGCCACATTATCTGTGCCTCTAGAGCCTCGATAGTGAAGCTTTTTCGCATGCGCCAGCTGATCCATTTCACGCTGGGGCCGCTTGAATTTTTGCGGGCGACTCGCCAAGGCGACAGCCAGCTGTGCTGCCAAACTAGGCGATAACACTCCAGCACAACGAATAAGGGTTTGAATAAGCTTTAGCATTAGTACGTCTTTATTGGGGTAACTAAGTATTCATCATGCGCTATTCCCCAAGCGGCTGCCTTAGCCAAAACGGCTATTGGCAGCTGCCCTCAATTCATTGCGCATATAGTTGTTTTAAACGCTTATCTTGGATAAGACTTTACTCCAAGTAACAATGAGGACTGTGCCGAGTCAGACTCAAGTAACTCAGCCACATCAAGCTGTGACAAGGCCCCAGTTTTCACCCCGCACAGGGTTTCCAACATTTGTCGACGCAGCCAAGGAACTTGAGTTAATGGCCAAGACAAGCTATCTCGCAACCAGGCATAGGGTAAATTATTAGACTGATAAAAAGGCGTTAATAGGCGGCTCATATTTTGGTAGAAACGTATATGCCCTAAGCGCTGTAGATTGTAGTTTTGTAGCGCTTGCTCAACATCACTGTCTGTACTTAAACAGTGGTGCAGAACCGATGCATCACACAGCGCCAAGTTAGCTCCCTGCCCTAGCTGTGGGCTCATGCTATGCGCCGCGTCCCCCATAAACACAACACGGCCCTCCGCCCACTGCTGCATCACCACATCGCGATAGTTGGCAAAAGCCAGCTGCTCATGACTGTGCAGCTGATCAAGTACAACCCCAGCCTTTGGCCACAGAGTAGCCAGCTTTGACTTCCAGGCAGGAAAGTCCACCGAACCATCACGCCACTGAACATAGTGTGAGGTGGGAATACTCCAAAACAAACTGGTTAATTGCTGCCCCTGCTCTGGCAAGCTACCCGTCGGCAATAACCCCGCCATGTACTGAGCAGTGTGATAAACCTGCTGCAGACAATCCCCGCGCAACTCATTGGGTTGTTCAACGATCGTCCATAAAGCCCCCCAGGGGTAAGGCTTATCTAGTCGCAGCTGTGTGCTTAAATTTCTCAGCTGTGACTTAGAGCCATTGGCGACCAATAACAAATCAAAACGGCCCAAGCTTAGGCTTTTGTCCGCATACAACTCCACGCTATCGCCTCGCTGTAGGTAGGACTGCACACCTACACCTGTTTGCAGGTTAATACACTCTTGTTGCATGCCCTGCTCTAGCACATGCAGTAAGCTCGCTCGGTGTACACCCAAGCCGTGGCAAGCAGTATGCAACTCTGCGTAGCTTAAATTGATAACGGGCCTGCCGCTGCGGGTGCGCCCATCTAAATGATTGATAAGCGCGCCTCTGTTTAGTATTTCCGTATGCAAGCCTAGCTCGGCCAATACACTTAAGCCCGTTGGTTGTAAAAGTATACCCGCGCCCACTGCACTGGCCTGCGCTACTTTCTCAAACAGCGTTACATTAAAACCTTGGCGGCTTAAAAAAATAGCACTGGCAATACCCGCTGTGCCCGCCCCTACAATGGCTACCGACTTACTCATATATTAGCCAAGCGTTTAGGGTGCACAAGCAACAAGGGTATAAGTAATAACAAAATTGCAGGCACGTTAGTAAACAGCGCTTGCGGCACTCCGTTTAATAGACAATAGCTAGTATCCATTAAGCCCCACAACAAAACGGCAAGCAGCAGACTGCGCCACACAGCAATAGATAGCTGAGTAAAATAAATATTTAACAGGCAAAAAAACAATATGCCCCAGCTGGCGACTGTGGGACCAAATACTCCGATCCAAAATACCGCGCCGGCTTGCGCAGCAGTGCCTGCCAAGCTCGTATTAAGAAACTCCGCAACAACGTCAAACTGAACAATAAAGGGCAATAGCGCACCACCCAAAATATGTAAGCAAGCCATTGTATACAATAATTTCTTACTCATCTCATAGCTCCTTTCCATGTATCGTTTTCTCACCATAGCGTGCCTATACAAGCCAGCACAACAGTGTAGACGGGCATGGCCAACTGCAGTCGTCTGTCTTTAGTTATCGAGACAGGGTTCACAGTTTAAAGATCTTCTCCACCTTCTCCATAGTTTCTCCACGATTATTCTGCAGCCTGAATAAAACAGGAGGACAGCATGAAACATTCATATACAGCGCTCGCAGCACTAAGCTCTCTTATCGGCATATCCGCATGTGATAGCTCTAGTAATGACAACACCCCAGCGACTCAGCAGGACATTGAGCTGCGTGAAACTATTGTACAAAGCAATATCACCGCCGACCCCAGCCTAGGCAGAACGATCCCCTCCATTCATGACCCTCTGCCCCAATTAGGTAAAAAACTATTTTTCAGCAAAGGCCTAGGCGGCGGCTTAGATGCGGCCTGTGCAAGTTGCCACCACCCAACCCTTGGCGGTGGCGACAACTTAAGTCTGTCTATCGGTGTTGATGCGGACAGCCCCGACCAGCTCGGTATCGGCCGCAGCAATAATAGCAATACCACGCCCGTGCCGCGCAACGCCCCCACCACCTTTAATATGGCCCTGTGGGATAGAGGCCTATTCTGGGACTCCCGTGTAGAAGCCCTCAACCCGCAGCCTAATCAAAATGGTGCAGCGGGTGGCATCAGCACCACGGAAAGCGCCTTTGGTGTCGCGGACACTAATGCGGGAGACAACCTAGTCGAAGCTCAAGCTAGATTCCCTGTGACCTCCGACGATGAAATGAAAACGTCTAGCTTTGAAAACGGCAGCAGTAATATTGATATTCAAAACCACCTTGCTGCACGCATAGGTGACTACGGTATCGGTGCAGGTGAACTAAGCACAAACGCCTGGCTCAATGAGTTTCAAACCGCCTTCGTCAGCTCGGAACCGGCAGAGGACTTAATCACCTATAACAATATCGCCAAAGCTATGGGCGAATATGAGCGCTCACAGCTATTTATTAACAACCCCTGGAAGGCTTATGTAGAAGGGGATAACGACGCTATCAGCGACGCTGCGAAAGCCGGAGCCAAGCTATTTTTCGCTCAAGCCAATCAAGGCGGTGCGGGCTGTGTTAACTGCCACAGTGGCGGCTTATTTAGCGACGAGCAGTTTCACGTTATCGGCTTTCCGCAAATTGGCCCCGGCAAGGGTGACGGTACAACAGGAGATGAGGACTTTGGTCGCGGACGCGAAACGCTTAGCATCAATGACCGCTATCACTTCCGTACAGCCTCCCTGCTCAACGTAGAAATGACCACCCCTTACACGCACTCAGGAGCATTTGATAACCTAGAAGACGTTATTAGGCACTATGGCAACCCGCAAGGCTCGGTGAACAACTACTTTAATAACAATGCATGGTGTCAGCTGCCACAATTTAATAACGTGGCAGATTGCGATGATCTTTTTGACAATGCAGAAACCAATACGCAACGCGCCTTAGACCGACTCGATCAAGAGCGCCGTGCAGGTACCAGCCGCTTGCCGAGTATCCGCTTGAACAATACCGAAGTGACACAGATCGTTGAATTTTTAAAAGCTCTAACCGACCCCTGCGTCAAAGACAGAGCCTGCTTGGCCGACTGGATTCCAGATAACAATAACGGCCCCGACGGGCAACAGCTGAATGCCGTCGATAGTGCGGGGAATTTGTTATAAGAAAACACCGACAAATATAAAAATGGCCCGCACAATGGCGGGCCCTTTTTAAATACTCGTACTCCAATGGATATACGGGCTAGCCTAGTCCCCTCCCCTTATTTAATCTTTTCCTCTACAACCAGACTCGCATCAAGTGCTATGGCCTTCTGCTTTAGCTCCTGTAAGGCAGCGATTTTCTGCTCAGCCAACTGCAGGTAGGCTTGCTTACGCTCAGGCTGCATATCTTGTTCCTCTAACACGGCGATAGATTGCTGAATCTCCCCCACTGAAGGGCCAACTGACTCAATATACTCGGCCAATAACTCTTTCCTATCGCCGACTTCCAAGGGGCTATCTACGTCCAGCAAGGATGCAATTTCAGGTAGTACTTGCTCCGCCGTCATCGGTGCTGCGGCCTTTAGTTTTTCTACCACCTCAGCTAGTGAAGACTGTGTCGACTCTGTTTCTACGGCCATTTTTTCAGGCGTAGGCTTATAGCCAGCATCTAGTTTCTCATCACCTTCTGGTGGCTTCTTTCTCCAGGTGCCACTAGGCAGGTCTGGCGTAGACGGCTGACCAATACTCTCTGTTGTATTGTCCAACGTTACTAACGGCGCTGCGGGCTCTGCCAACTCACTCAGTACAAGTCTCAGTAAAACCACCCCAACAACCAGCCCCACAACTGTAACAATCGCTTTAACTTTCATATCGTATTCTCTTTTTAATTTTAACCAGTATGAACTTAAGCGAACGGGCACAGCAAGTTTTTAAAAGCCATTGAATTACACGAAGGTAATAAACGGCACTATGCTACCCGCAAAGCCCATCAAGAAACTAAATATAGGCAGCCCCATAAAACTTAAAACGATCAAGCCAAGGAATAGCATATTGCCGTACTGCGCATTCAGCTGATCGTATTTATAAGATAAGTGGCGAGGTAGTAGCCAAGACATAATGTAGTGGCCATCGAGAGCGCCTAGGGGAATCAAGTTAAACAGCATTAACAATAAATTGATCAAAGCCATAGTCTGCAGCAATTCAAAAGCACCACTACCCACCAAAACAGATCCGCTATCTATTCCATAAAACAAAATATTTACCGACAACACCGCTAATATAAAATTCATCGCTGGCCCCGCCAATGCCACCGCCGCACTGCCCCAGGCCACTTTGATATTGCGTACATCAAAGGGCACGGGCTTGGCAAAACCAAAACCTATAATCACCACCATCAGCAATCCCATGGGGTCTATATGCGAGACAGGGTTTATATTCAAACGCCCCATGCGCTGGGCCGTATCATCACCGAGTAGCTTGGCCGCAGCAGCGTGACCAAACTCGTGCAGACTAAGGGAAAATATAATCGTGATCATAATAATCACAAACAGGCCGACCTGGCCGTTAAACAATAAGGTGAGCATACAATTCTTCTACGCAGGCTATGCGGATAGTCTAGAAAGACGGCATTCTAGCCTATCCGCATTAACAGCGCTAAATTGACTTCAGCTTGTCCACTGATTTATACGGATTTTCTGTACCACCAGTGATTTTTTTCACATAGGCTTGGCGCTGCTTAGACCCCCAGTAGGTCGCTAACACTGTCCCACCCGGGGTTATTTTACGCGCTGTTTCTAAGCCATAGTTAAAGGGGAATAACAGCGGAATGAGCCACTGGGTAAATTGCCCCGGTATACCTAGCTGATCAGCAATATCCTTGCCCATGAAAAACCGTGTGACGCCGGCATTAATACGCATAATAGCCCGCGCCTTGATACGCCCCCAGCGACTACTCGCCCTGTCCAATGGCACGACATACAAAGCCTGCGCCAGACTGCGGCTATCTTCATCGGGCGGGGCCTGCACACTGCCAATTAAATAACTGGTGCGCGCGGCTTCCTGCTCATTGGCAGGTAAACTCCCTTCATCGACTCCCATTAAGTAGCCAACGTAGCGCCAAAGATGCAATATCCCCAAGCGTTCTTCCTGAGTGAAGCGACACCCCATCGCCGAGCAACAACTGATGTAACTATAGGAAAATAATAAGTTAGTACCCAACATGCCAGGCTGATTGATAGGGACTCCCCACTGTTGCTCATCCCAACTATCCGCCTTAGCCACCATCCCCCTCGCCATGGCGTGCATGATGCGTACCTTCACCGCCGCCCTAAAGCCTGGCGCAAAACGCTGCATCGCTCCCGGCATGCTCACATCTACGGTAAATTTAGTCGTCTCAGAAACACGCTTGTCCGCCTTATAGTCTAGGCGCCCGGTATACATTAAAGGCTTAATCACTGCAGAGGCGTAGTAGCCCCCCATCAAGCCGACATTGTTCAACGCAGAAATACCAAGGCGGCTATTGCGCTGATAAGCCTTTGCCCCCACCTCAAGTAAATGAGGGTCTAGCCAACGTGGAATATGCTCTATATGCGCAAAAAGTGTCTTGAGGGGCTCTGGTGCTTCCGTCACTGCCTGTATACCCTTTCCCAAAGCCTGCTCTAACATTTTCATGCCCTGCCCCGCTGGTAGCCCCTTAGCGTACTCTATCCAAGCATCGGCTAAGGGGTCACCTTTATACATGCCTTCTGCCACTTGCTGTACATGCTCCGGCAAAGGGGTCGCGTCACCTTTAATGGCAAAGCGTTCCAGCATTTTAAGATGGTAACTGTGTTTGTTTTCTTGTGGTTGGCGAAAGCAGCGAGGAGGCTCTATGGACATGCTATGTTCCTTTATTAACTCAATAAAGGCAGCATAAAAACAACACCGAAAAGTCTCTGTAACGATTAGCGCCTAGGGCGTGTGATTTTCAGACAGGCGATACTCACTGGGAGAGCAGCCCGCTAGCCGTATAAAGGCATGCACAAAGTTGCTTCTATCTTTATAACCCAGCTCAAAAGCAATGGTTTCTGTAGTTAATTGCGTCGTGCTCAGCAGTTGTTGTGCAAGCACTAACACCTCCTCTTCTTTCAATGTTTTAAAGCTGGTTTTCTCTTTATTCAGTTGGCGCTGTAAAGTTCGCGCGCTGATATTCAACTGACGTGCAATACTATTCGCTGACACCACCTGCTTACCCAGTTGTTGTTTAATTAATAGGCTAACCTGTTTGCCAATAGTGGTCACAGGGTCTTGCATTTTTGCCCCCGCCTGCGCCTTCAGAAGCTGGTGCACGCCAAAGCTCTGGCTCAACATAGGTAAATCCAAGACCTTAGCATCGCCAATCATTCTGTCTTGCTGACAGCCAAACAACACAGGACAGCCGAACACTCGCTGATACTCATCAAGATAGCTCGTTTCCTCATGGCGAAACTCTATACGCGCAGGCTGCATAGATTGACCAATAAACATACTACCCAAGTTCATCAACGCACTAAATAACGCTTCTGCATAAATAGGCCGATCCCCAATAGGCGTATCATCCATGCTGTCATAGATAATAATAGACTCTCCCCCCTGCTCTTCTAAACGCATATCAAACATAGGGTGCAGCAACTGTTTAAAGCGGGAAAAACACTCAATGGCAATACGCGTGGTGGGACTGCTCGCCACCAAGGGACCAAAGATGCCCAACATCTCCGCCTGTACATGTTCGCCAAGAACCAAGCCAAACTGTGGCAAGTTGGCCTGCTGAATGATAACGTCCATCACCTCTTCTACTTGATGTAAACCCAAGTCTAATTCGTGCAATTGTACCGCGGCCAAATCTATGCCCGCATCAACAAACACCTGCTCAGGGTTCAGCCCCTGCTTTAAAGCCAAGCTGCTTAAGCTGGGTATAACAACATTGGGGATGCGTATTTCCTGTGACATTACATGAAAATACAACAAGCGCGCTATACTGTCATGAATTAAAAGACAATTTTAACCAGCCGCAATATTACACTGTGAAAAAAATCGCCATATTTGTAGACGTACAAAATATTTACTACACCTGCCGCCAAGCCCACCAACGCCAGTTTAATTACCGAGCTCTGTGGCAGCGAATTGAACAACAGGGAAACATCGTCATGGCTAACGCTTACGCTATTGCGCGCAATGATGACTCACAACATAAATTTCAAAACGCACTTAGGCACATCGGCTTTAATATAAAGCTAAAACCATTTATCCAGCGCGCTGATGGCTCCGCCAAGGGCGACTGGGATGTTGGGATAGCCATAGATGTGATGGATGCGGCAGCTGAAGATGTCGATACCGTTATCTTGCTTTCGGGAGACGGGGATTTTGATTTATTATTGCAGCGTGTCAGGGACAAATACGCCGTTAATACGGAAGTCTATGGCGTGCGCGCACTGACCGCTAATTCATTGATGGATGCTGTGGACAGCTATTACCCGATTGATAATAGCCTGCTGATGTAGCCCGTCCACACAATGCTTAAGCCTTCACCTTCCACGCGCGGAAAGAGCGCCCCTTCAGTTTGCCGTTACTAATTTTGTTTGCTGCCTGCTTAACGATATCTCGTTCCACAGCAACATAGGCCCAATTGTCTGCAACATTGATCTTACCGATTTGATTACCCTTAATCGTCAAGCCGTCCTTGCTAGTCAATGCCCCCAAAATATCCCCGGGGCGAATCTTCTGTTTCTTACCGCCGTCAATACGGATGGTCGCCATAGGCGCCTGTGACGGCGTATTATTCAGGGCCTGGGTAGACGGCAGGTCTTCAGGATCAATATCAATATCTAAATACTTAGCAAGACGATCAACCTTGAAGCTCTCCTTACTGCTTATCAGCGAGCACGCCATGCCGCGACTACCGGCGCGTCCCGTGCGGCCGATACGGTGAATGTGTATTTCTTCGTCGTGGGCAATATGAAAGTTAATCACCATGCCTAGTTCTTCAATATCCAAGCCACGCGCAGCCACATCAGTGGCGACTAATACCGACACACTTTTATTGGCGAATTGAATTAGGGCTTGGTCGCGCTCGCGTTGCTCTAGATCACCGTTCAAGCACATGGCACTGAAGCCGCAGTCGAGTAACTCATCGGTGACTTCCTGGGTTATCGCCTTGGTATTACAAAAAACCACGGCCGATTCAGGCTGAAACTGCGACAGCAGTAGGCGCACGGCCAATAGGCGCTCCTCGCTATCTTGCACCGTATAAAAATGCTGCTCAATAGTATTATCGTCGTGCTTAGATTCCACTTGCACCATCACAGGCTTGTGCATCAAACGCTCAGAAATAGCCTGGATTTCAGCGGGGAAGGTTGCACTAAACAATAAGGTTTGACGCTTAGCTGGCAAGTACCCGGAAATCTCATCAATAGATTCTTGGAAGCCCATATCCAACATGCGGTCTGCCTCGTCCAATACAAAGCTATCGAGCTTGCCCAACTGCAGGTAACCCTTGCGTAAATGCTCTTCGACTCGCCCAGGAGTGCCTACAATAATATGTGCACCGTGCTCCAAAGAGCCGATTTGTGGCCCAAAGGGCATGCCTCCACACAGAACCAGCACTTTGACATTATTGGTTGCGCGTGCCAAACGGCGGATTTCCGTGGCCACTTGATCTGCCAACTCCCGCGTAGGGCACAAAATTAAAGATTGCACATGAAATTGCTTAGCATTCAAATTATGTAGTAAACCCAAACCAAAGGCTGCCGTCTTACCCGAGCCCGTCTTGCCCTGAGCAATCACATCCTTAAACGCCAAAATAGCCGGTAGGCTTTGCGCCTGAATCGGCGTCATTGCCTTATAGCCTAATGTTTTAAGGTTGGTAAGAATTTCTGGGGCTAAGCCTAAGCTAGAAAATTGGTCCACAGTGGGCATCTCTGTTGTATCGAGTAAAAATAAGGAGGCATCCTAGCAACTACAGGACGCTTAGTCTTTGAGTAACTAGCTAAATTAAAAATGCGGATAGGCTACAGGGATGTAGCTGATTTGCGCATTGCAGGAGCATAATGCGGATAGGCTATAAATAGCCTATCCGCATTAGAGTAAAACAGCACTATGGGCACTAAACTTCTTGGTAAATTTCTGCACCGCTATCTTTAAATTCGGCTGACTTTGCTTGCAAGCCTTGCTCAACAGCAATTTTGATATTGCCAATCTTCTGCTGCGCTGCATAGTCACGAACATCTTGCGTAATCTTCATAGAGCAAAACTTAGGACCACACATAGAACAGAAGTGCGCAACCTTGGCAGAGTCCTTGGGCAGGGTCTCGTCGTGATATTCACGGGCACGCTCGGGGTCTAAGCCCAAATTAAACTGATCTTCCCAACGGAACTCAAAGCGCGCCTTAGATAAGGCGTTGTCGCGCACCTGCGCTCCTGGTAAACCTTTGGCCAAATCTGCTGCATGAGCGGCCAGCTTGTAAGTAATAATACCATCTCGCACGTCCGCCTTGTTTGGCAAGCCCAAGTGCTCCTTCGGTGTCACATAACACAACATCGCCGTACCGTACCAGCCAATGGTGGCCGCACCGATACCCGAAGTAATGTGGTCGTAACCTGGGGCGATATCAGTCGTTAATGGCCCCAAGGTATAAAAGGGTGCCTCAAAACACTCATCCAGCTCCTTGTCCATATTATCTTTGATCATATGCATCGGCACATGCCCTGGGCCTTCGATCATGACTTGCACATCGTGCTGCCAGGCAATTTTTGTTAACTCACCTAATGTCTCTAGCTCGCCAAATTGAGCGGCATCATTGGCATCGGCAATCGAACCTGGGCGCAGGCCGTCACCGAGTGAAAAGGTCACATCATAAGCCTTCATAATTTCACAAATCTCTTCGAAATGCGTATATAGGAAGTTTTCCTTATGATGAGCCAAACACCATTTAGCCATGATAGAGCCACCGCGGGACACAATACCCGTGACTCGCTCTGCCGTTAACGGCACATAGCGCAACAATACTCCCGCATGAATCGTAAAATAATCCACGCCCTGCTCGGCCTGTTCAATCAATGTATCTCGAAAGAGTTCCCAGGTCAGGTCTTCAGGCTTGCCATTGACTTTTTCTAATGCTTGGTAAATTGGCACTGTACCAATTGGCATCGGAGCGTTGCGCAAAATCCACTCGCGTGTTTCGTGAATATTTTTTCCCGTAGACAAGTCCATTAAGGTATCGCCTCCCCAGCGAGCCGACCAGGCCATCTTCTCCACTTCTTCAGTGATAGAGGAAGTCACTGCCGAGTTACCAATATTGGTATTGATCTTCACACGGAAATTGCGACCAATAATCATTGGCTCTAATTCGGGGTGGTTAATATTGGCAGTGATCACTGCTCGGCCTTCCGCCACCTCTAAACGCACAAATTCTGGGGTAATCTCTTCCGGCAGATTTGCACCGAAGTTTTGCCCTGGGTGCTGCTTCAATAATTTTCTAGCGACGACATCTGTTTTGGCTTGCGCACGTAGCTCGTTCAAACGTGCCGTTTCACGAATGGCAATGTACTCCATCTCAGGAGTAATAATGCCCTGACGTGCATAGTGCATTTGCGTCACATTTTTACCCGCCTTGGCACGACGAGGCTTGTGCAAGTGCTCAAAGCGCAAGTGCGCTAAAGACTCATCCTCTTGACGCTGCAAACCATACTCTGAACTGGGCCCGTCCAACTGCTCAGTATCATGTCGGTCCAATATCCATTGCTCACGCAAGGCCGGTAAACCTTTCATCAAATCAATTTCAATATCAGGGTCGGTGAACGGTCCAGAGGTATCGTAGATCGTTATAGGCGGATTATCCTCATTTAAGCCCTGCGTGGTAGTAGGCGCACACTCCACTTCTCGCATACCCACACGAATATCGGCACGCGAGCCCTGTATATAGACTTTTTTGGATTTAGGGAAAGGCTTGGTGATTTCTTCAGACAACTTAAGTGCTTGCTGGACAAAATCTTCTGGTATTGCGCTCATTTTTGTACTCTCTAGGCGCAAAAAGGCAGGCAGTCGGCTATCCACATAGATTTAGCCCCACTGCATAACTTCCCTACGCCGATCTTAATCGATTCAGGTTCAAAGGGTTTTTCTCAACACCATCTTTGATGACAGACAGCGTACCCCTAGCTATGGGCGAACTGTATATAGATAAGGCTTTATCCGCAAGGTATTCTGTGCATAAGGCCTTTTCCACCTACATGGCGCAAATAGAGAGTTTAATGTCGAGTATAGGAACGCTTTCTCATACATATCCAGCTAAAATCGTTTAATCACTCACTTTTATAGTCTTTATCCGCTATAAAGACTTATATAATATAAAAATAAATGTGACATTTACTCACATAATAGCTAGTATGAACTTACTACCACTGTGCGGACACAACTATGACTAAACAGATATACGACTTTATTATCATTGGCTCGGGCGCCTCGGGCGGCGTAATGGCACACCGCCTAACCCAAGCCGGTGCCAATTGCTTGATGCTGGAAGCCGGCCAAGACCTAGGCCCTAAGACTTACCCCAGCAATGAAATGCGCGCCAATGCCCAGCTTATGTGGGGCGGTGGCACTGATTTCACTACTGACGCTAAGACGATTCTACTGCGTGGCAAAGTGGTCGGTGGCGGCACTATTATCAACCAGTGCCTACTAGACAGATTTGATAATATTGCCCTAGATGATTGGGCAGACCGTTCGGGCATCAAAGACTTTAGTGTCGAAGGTATGAGCTCTCACTATGATACGGCCGAGAGCTTGATTAGCCTGCATCAATATCAGCGGCAAGACTTCAACCGCAACGCCCAACTCTACGCCGACTCCTTCGACAACTGTGGCTATAAATGGGACTACTTGCGCCGCGGCGAATCTAACTGTGGCGGTCTCTGTGACAGCGGTCAAGGCCGCAAGAATGACTGTATCGTCTGCCTAGGTGGCTGCCCACGCAAGTCTAAGCAAAGTAGTGCAGTGACCTCCTTGGCCCGCGCCCGCGCCCAGGGTCTAGAACTGCGCGCCAACTTTGAAGTTGATGGCATCATTCACGGTAAGAGCCAAGTGGTGGTGCACGGCACACAAAATGGTGAGCCACAGGTTGTCTACGCACGCCGTTTAATTATGGCTGCAGGGGCCTTGGGCTCTAGCAAAATTCTGCTTAAGTCTGGCATGAAAAACAAACTGCCCGCCCTCGGTGAGCGCTTCTTCTGCCACCCTCAATATATGAGCATCGGCTTTATGCAGGATCCTGTCGACGCGCACAAGGGTGCGCTGCAGTCCGTGAAGTCCACTGATCCACGCTTCCGCCAACAGGGCTTTAAGCTAGAGAACGTTTTTGCTGGCCCCATCGCTTTAGCAATGTTGAAAGATGGCTTCGGCACCAACCATCACAAATTCATGAAGCGCTACCGCAATATGGCCTGTATCGAAGTATCGGTACGCGACGAAGAGCCCGGCACGATTCGCATTAACAACAGCGGCAAGCTGGTCGTCAACAAACCGACTGACGGTGCAGATGCTGCCAAAGCCGCAGCCGGCAACCATGTGGTAGACGAACTATTGGCCTCTATGGGTTGCTATGAGACCATGCAGTCACGCTTGCAGATTGGCCTGCACCTAATGGGTGGCTGTGCCATCGGTGAAAACGCCAGCAAGTCTGTTGTACAGCCGAACTTCCAAGTCTATGGCCACGAAAACATCTACATGGCCGACGGCGGCATCTACCCTTCAGCCCCTGGCATCAACCCATCCTTGACCATTATGGCAATGAGCCACAAAGCTGCCGATAGCATCTTGGCAGAAGTGGGTCACGAATTTCCCAAGCCAGCTAAAAAAATACACAGTCTTAAGGAGGTCTCGTAATGGACTACCCACATTCACAATACCTCAGCTACGCGGCACTCAAAGGCCTGAGTAAGGTCGGCGACGTAGTACTGCCAGGTGAGCCCTATGACAGCAACGGCTTCCCTAGCTTTAGTCAAACCGGCTGTATTCACCATGTGGACGAGGTGCTAGTTACCACCGCCCCCGATGATGTCAAAGCGCTGAACATTCTACTCGCCATCCTGGGCTTTTTACCTGCAATAGTGACCAAGTGGTTACTGCAGTTATCTAGCCTAGAAGAACACGCCCCCGGCTTTTTGGGCATGGGCTTACGTCTAATCGGTGTAGCCCTGCGCGGCGTGCCAATCAGCTTGTACTACTCCAATCTGACCCACCCCAGCTACCAAGGCAAAACAGTATATGAAGTAATGGATTACCAAGTACATTGTGAACCAGATTATTAATACACAATATATAAACAGCGACTATCGAGTTTTTGCTGTTACCTTAAAAACACGAGACAAATAACATGACAAACGCAGCAGAAAAAATCACTACGCTTCACGAAATCAGCGACCAAGAAGCTCAGGACATTATGGCGCGCGCCCAAGAGTCCTTCAAAGACCTGAAAAACACCACTGTCGCAGAGCGTTGCGCAGAGCTGAAAAAGGTCATGCAGAAGTTCTACGACATGCGTGAAGAGATTGTTGACCGTGTCTGTGCGGAAAATGGCAAGGCGCGCACCGACGCTCTAGTCTCCGATGTAATGAGCGCACTGGATGCTCTAGAGTGGCTGGCCGACCACGGCGAAGAAGTGCTAGCAGACAAGAAAGTGCCAACACCCCTAATGCTGTTGGGTAAGTCATCGAAGATCTACCAAGAAGCCCTAGGCCCATGCCTGCTGATCACGCCTTGGAACTATCCTTGGAACAACGGCATCATCTTCACCATGACTGGCTTTATCGCCGGTTGCTCGGTGATCTACAAGCCATCGGAGCACACGCCTCTACAAGGCCTGTTTGAAGAAGTGTTTTCTGCCTCGCCGTTAATCAAGCAAAGCATTCAAGTGATTTACGGTTCAGGCATCAGCGCGGTCAAGCTGATTGAACAGCGCCCTGCGAAGATATTCTTCACTGGCTCTAACCGCACGGGCACAAAGATCATGGAGCAAGCCTCCAAGAACCTGATCCCGCTGGAGCTAGAGTTAGGCGGTAAAGACCCCGCGATCGTCTTTGAAGACGTAGACCTAAAGCGTACCGTTGCTGGAACACTATGGGGAGCGCTGACCAACACCGGTCAATCATGCACCTCTATTGAAAAGCTAATCGTACACGAAAGCATCTATGACGAGTTCCTTGAGCAATTAACTGCCGAGTGCCAGAAGCTAATCATTAACAATGGCGACCGCGGCGATGCCGACGTTGGCGCCATGACCGTGCCCTTCCAAAAAGACATCGTTGCCCACCACGTAGACGACGCCAAAGCCAAGGGCGCCACTATCGTTTGTGGTGGTGAAGATATGGGCAACGGCTTCTACGCACCGACCATCATTACCAACATTCCTACTGATGCGGCACTGAACCACGAAGAAACTTTTGGCCCGCTAATCCCCGTGTACAAGTTCAGCACTGAGGCTGAGGCCATCAAGCTAGGCAACGCGGGTGAATTTGGCCTATCCGCATCGGTTTGGTCGAAAGATCTTAAGCGTGCCGATCGTGTTGCACGCGCCCTAGAGGTCGGAGCAGTGAGCATCAACAACGTTATGCTTACCGAAGGCCAGCCCTTCCTACCCTTTGGCGGGCGCAAGCAGTCAGGCTTTGGCCGTGTACACGGCGCTGAAGGCCTATTGGGCTGGACAGCCAGCAAGGCGATCATCGTGGATAAGCAAAGCAGCAAGATCGAAGGCAACTGGTATCCTTACACCCAGAAAAAGTACCGCCTACTGGACGGATTGATCGCCAGCATCATGATTCACAACCCAATAGCCAAGCTGATCAAGATTGCTCTGGCTGGTTTGCCTCTAGAGAGCCACTCCCAGAAACCTAGGGATTAGCGGTATTGGCTAGGCGTTTTAAACGCCCAGCCAACCTTTACAAAAAAATTACAATAAACTTATATTGCTCTTACAGTGTTTCGCTATAGTTAGTCCTGTAAGCCCTTTGTGTTATTGCCCAATAACACAAATTACAGCCCAAAGGCTCCCAAGCCTATATTTGAAGCCTCGATCTAATCGAGGCTTTTTTTTGCCTGTTTATAGCTACGTTTATTCCCTCCCCACTTACTGTAAACTATCACGCATATTTAATTTCTAGGCCAGACCATGCGCACGATCACCGCCACCGAACTGCAGCAATACCTACAAGACAACAAGCCCGTTCTATTGGATGTGCGCGAACCTACTGAGCATGCAATCTGTCAAATCGAGAACTCCCTGCTGATTCCCATGGGTGACATCACTGCACGTATTCAGGAACTGGACGAGGATGACGAGATCATCTGTATCTGCCATCACGGTATGCGCAGCCTGCAGGTAGCCATGTACCTTGAAAGCCAAGGCTTTAGCAATATGGTTAACTTAACCGGCGGCATCGAGGCCTGGGCCTGTGACGCACAACCCGATATGCCACGCTATTAATATGACACCCTCTAAATTTATACTCACCACTCTACTACTAGGCCTAGCGGCACCGGCCTATACCACCCATGTAGACAGAGCCACAATAGACCTACCTAGCCTGTACCCACAGGCGCGCTTATACGACCCCCAGTTCGCCCAAGCTCAAGCACAGTGGCTGAGCGAGCGGGAAAACTACCCACAGGCCCGCGCCAATTTATTGCCCAACCTCAGCGCTCAAGCCAATTACACTAAGGCCGACACAGAGAACCGTGGTGGTATTAGCACCTTCACACAGGGCGGAGAAACAACGACCGAAGGCTACAACGTCACCCTAATACAGCCCATTTACAACCACGGTGCCTGGGCGGGTTTAAGCGCCGCCAAGCAACTAGTACTTAGCGCCCAAGCCAGCTTTATGGCCGCCGAGCAAAGCCTAGTACTACGCCTCACCGAAGCCTATTTCAATGTGCTATCCGCACAGGACAATCTCGCCTTTGCACAGTCCGAACAAGCGGCGATCAGTCGCCAATTAAAGGATGCACAAGAGCGCTTTGAGGTTGGCATGATCGCGATCACCGATCTACACGAAACCCAAGCCGCTGCCGACCTAGCCTCCGCCCGCGCCATCGAAGCAAACAACAGACTGATGAGCACCCAGGAAAACCTCTATGCCATGACCGGTGTGCAGGCACCGCTACAAGCTATAGCGGCGACACTTAAACTCGACCCTCCCAGCCCCAATGACCGCCAGCACTGGCAAGATGCCGCCCTGCTCGGCAATGCGGATATGCTGGCAGCCCAGTCTACCTACCAGTCCCGCGCCGCCGAAGTAAAAGCCCAGCGCTCAGGGCACTACCCCAATCTAGAGCTTGTCGCTCAACACAGCCAAAGCGAGCAGTTCGGCGGCACACTCGGCACTACAGAGCATGAAGACAACCGCTACATCGTGCGTTTGAATGTTCCCCTGTACTCCGGCGGCAGTGTAAACGCCAAGATCCGTAGCGCCCGTGCGCAACGGGACTCGGCAAAAAACTTGCTGGACTGGCGCAAGCGCAGCGCCCAGCAATCTGCTCGCCAGGCCTTCAACAACGTCAACGCCGCCATCGCCCGCGCCCGCGCCCTACAAAAAGCCGCGCTATCTAGCCAAACGTCACTAGAGTCAGTGCAAGCCGGCTATGAAGTCGGTACACGCACCAGCACCGACGTGCTAGCCGCTGAACGTGAAGTGCTGCGTGCACAGCGCGACCTATCCCGTGCGCGCTATGACTACCTATTAAATCAACTTCGATTGAAACAGTCAGTGGGCCAGTTGAGTGAAGACGACCTTAAAACCATTACGCAGCAATAAGCCATGCAAATCTGCCACAGCAATAACAGCGTACTCTGCCTCGTCGACATACAGCCGCGTTTATTAAGTGCCATGGACCAAGATGAGCAAGCCGCGCTGATCAATAACAGCGCCAAGCTCATTCAGGCCAGCCAACAGCTCGAGCTACCTTGCTTGATCAGCGAGCAATACCCTAGCGGCTTAGGCAACAGCCACCCCGAGCTGTTGGAGCTAGCCACTGGCGCGCCTGTAATAGAAAAAACAGTTTTCTCCTGCTACAGCTGTGATGACTGGCGTGAGCAACTGCAAACGACTCAGCGCAAGCAATTGATATTGGCGGGCATAGAAGCGCATATCTGCATCTTGCAAACCGCCCTAGAGTCCCATGCCGCAGGCTTTGAAGTTTTTGTGGTAGAGGACGCCATTGCCTCGCGCTCCTTTAACAACAAGTTCAACGCAATCGCCCGCCTGCGCACCGCAGGTGTACAGATCACCAATACCGAGTCAGTGCTATTTGAGTGGCTACAGGACGCAAAACACCCCAAGTTTAAAAGCATCAGCAAGTTAATTAGCTAAACAACCAAAGCCCTAGCTTCCGCCTTAGAGCAAAGGCTCAATACAAAGCTGCTACAATAGCGGCCCATATTGTTTTACGCGGTTTTATGAGCTTTAAATCATCCAACTACCTACACCCAAAACACTGGCCAACCTGGCTTGGTATTGCTTTAATTCGCTTTTTTGGCTTGCTGCCCTGGAAGGCGCAACAGAGCCTAGGCAGCTGTTTGGGCATGCTGGCGTTTCACCTAGCTAAAAGCCGCCGCCGTGTATCCCAAACCAATATAGACCTAGCCTTCCCAGAGCTAAATCAGACTGAGCGCGATGCCATGCTCAAGCAGCACTTTAAATCTAATGGCAAGGGCCTGACGGAGCTTGGCACCTTTTGGTGGATGAGCGATGAGCAGTACAAAAGCATCAGTACCATTCATGGACGAGAGCATTTAGACACAGCTCAGCAGGCGGGTAATGTATTACTGTTGGGTGTGCATTTCACCAGCCTAGAGTCAGGGGTGCGTGCGCTCAAAGCCCACGGCTACTCTATGCAGGGCATGTATAAACCAGCTAAAGACCCCTTGTTTGAAAATTTCATGTGCGCCCAACGCGATCGGCACTACGCGGGTATGATCAGCAATCGTGAGTCCAAGCGCTTTATCAAAGATTTATGCAATGGCCAGATGTCTTGGTACGCCCCCGATCAAAGCTTTAATAAGAGCGTGATTTTTGCTCCGTTTTTTGGCCTACAAACCGCCAGCCTCACGGCCACTAGCAAGATTGCCAAAATAGCCAAGGCACAGGTGCTACCTATGTTTGGTATTCGACGCGCTGACGGCAGTGGCTACGATATACATATTCTACCCGCCCTAGCGAACTTCCCCTCCGACGATGACTATGCCGACACCTGCAAGGTCAACGCCACAATGGAAAAAATGATCCGCTACGCTCCCGAGCAATACTTGTGGGGCCACCGCCGCTTTAAGAACCTCGAAGACGGCACAAACCCATACAAAAAATGAAACAACTCTCCTACATACTCTATCAAGCAGTCTTGCTGCTACTAATACCCCTAGGCCTATTGCTCACCCTACGCGATGCCAAGCGCCGTGCAGGGGGGAAGCGCTTTGTGCAGCAGCGCCTAGGCTTTGGCTACCCCGGCTGTGAGCAGCCCCCCACCTGGTTTCACGCAGCCTCCCTAGGCGAGGTCAACGCCATTGCGCCCCTTTTGAACCGCCTGAAAAAAGCCGAGCCTGGGGCAACTATCTTGATGACCACCACCACCCCCTCGGGAGCAGCGGCGGCAGCTAAGCTAGAGGGGGTAATCCACGCCTATCTACCGATCGACCTGCCCTGGGCGGTATGCAATTTTCTTAAGCAGTATCAACCCAAGCAATGTGTGATTGCCGAAACCGAGCTGTGGCCCAACCTATTTATCATGGCCAAGCGCGCGGGCTGCGCACCAACGATCATCAACGGGCGCTTATCTGATAAAAGCCTAAGCAAGCAGTGGTTATATCCTTTGTTTGCCCTATGCCTGCAGCAGTGTGAGATGATCTATACCCGTTCACATAAAGACAATAACCACTTTCAGCAGCTGGGCGCCGACAAGGCCCAACTACTCACTGTCGGCAACATCAAATTTGCCGGTGAACTACACGCCCCCGCTGACTATGATAGATTGATACAACAAAATTACATACTCGCCGCATCTACCCATGAAGACGAAGAGTGGCAATTCTGTCACTCCCTCGCCGCCTCTGGCAAACTACTGGTCATTATCCCCCGCCACCCCGAGCGCCGCGACGCTATCTTGCACTCCATTAGCAGATTGCCCCTAAACATCGCTGTGCGCAGCCTAGGCGATGAAGTTAACGAGCAAACTCAGGTCTATATCGCCGATACCATCGGTGAAATGATGGGCTTCATGGCCCATGCGGATTTGGTATTTATGGGCGGCTCACTCATCCCCCACGGCGGGCAAAATATGCTCGAAGCAGCGCGCCTCGGCAAAGCCATCATCTGCGGCCCACATAGCCACAACTTCATTGACGAAGTCGCGGCGCTGAAGGATGTTAACGCCATGCTGGAAGTGCAAGATGCGGATGAGCTGCGTGTCACCGTAAATGAATTACTGGGCCAGCCTGAGCGCCTGCAGGTTATGGGCGAGAAAGCTAGCGAGCTAATGCAGAACAATGGTGGCATTGCTAGGCAGTATTATAAGTTGTTGAGTAAACAGTGGGGGTAGCTTAAAGCCTAGGCATTACACAATAAAAAAGGGAGGCGATAGCCTCCCTTTTTTATTGTTAGATAAACCGATTAGCTATTCTAAATTCTCCGCACACTCCGCTCGTGTCGGTGCTTCCTTACAGCGCAACTTGCGCATGATCTTCAACATCGTACCGTTGTAGACACCTTCGTCACGCAGTGTGATACGTGCTGATTGCAATACGCTATCGTAGTTATCGCGATTTTTCTTTGGCACTTTGACCCAGTATTTTGGATCTATTTTTTTGCTTTCTCTTTCAATGAAATCAAACGCTGAATCAAAGTTCAGCAGCGTTGTTTCACGGGCCTTAGCGGCAAAACCTTCGGGGAATTGATCCCAGCGAATAATTAACTGAAAGGTTAGCTGTAAAAAGGCGTAATCGGTAATACCACCTTTCTCCCCCAGACCACGATATAGCTCTAGTGGCTCGTAGGCTACCGCCGGTGAAAACACCATGTCGACACTGCCGTTGTTAAACTTTCCAGCAAAACTTGTGGTTGTTGCCACCACAGGTGAGCCGCCGATTTTTTTGATAATGCTTTGCGAGACGGCATCTCCGTCAATCACGGCAATACGCTTACCTTGCAGCTTATCTAATTCATAAAGCTCACGATCTGACATAAATGCATAGATCGACCCCGCTGGCATAATACCGGCGATTTCATAAAAGCTATTGCGGAAATATTTTTGTGCTTTCTTCTCAGGCAGGCTTAACAGCGTGGCCAGCAAGTTGCGCATGCCTTGGTCGCCCAGTGTACCGCCAACCGCCTCAACGGTAGCCGCAAAGCGGTTAAAGGGGCGTGTATTGATGCCGGTCAACAAAGCACCCGCACATTTTCCTGCCTTAAGCTCATTAACAATAATACTTTCATCAGTCAGGGACTTTATCTTTATATCTGCGCCCCACTCTGCGGCCTTTAATTGAAAGTCTTTCATCAAAGCGGTGATGTCGCCACCCGCGCCCACGGGATCAAATACGCAAATAACTTTTTCGGCCTGTACAACAGCGCTACTTAGCAGCAAAGCTGCAGCGAAAATAAAACGACTCATGGAAAAACCCCTAGATAAATAATGGCGCTATAGTACCCGCTAAGACAGGTGATTTATAGCGCTATGCCACAGTCATTAATAGCTGCACTGCGACATAGAAAACAATGGCGATTTGCACATTCCAAAAAGCGAATCGCGCCAGCACTAAATAGTGGTTCACGCCAACTAAGTGCACCACAGACTGGGCCAATCTTGCAGCCAAGTAGAAATACGCCACTTGATCTAAAACCGGCACGGCCCCAGCGGTATAGGCCACCACTAACAAGCCCATATATAAAGGCAGATTCTCCAAGCTATTCGCATGGGCATCCATACAACGCTTATACCAGTCCGGGCCGTCGTGGCCGCCGCGAGGAAAGGCATCTGCGGGCTTCCTGCCTGTGAGCACCAAGGTAGAGCGATACAAGGGAGCAACCACCGCCAACAGGGCGGTGAGCAAAGTGATATAGAGTAAAACTTGAACAGCAGCAGACATGATTAGCTCCTATAGAGAGAAGCTACCTTTGTAGCATAGTCTGCTGCTTTAGCTATTATGCTGTGGCGCCAGTGCCTGTATTCAGCTGCCAGCCCTTGAGGCTCTCGGCAAAGTCACGCAGCGACTCAATACCGCTCTGCTCTGCTTCGCGTACCCATTCCTGCATGGCCTTCAGCAAACCTTCATTACTGCTGTAGCGCTGATTCCAAATCACCACCAGCTTTTCGCGATACTCATAGATCAGCTTGGCCGTATCACTATTTTCTAGTGCCACCGCCAAACGCTGCTCTGCTTTAGCACTCAAGCGCTCCTGATCCAGAATCATAGGGCGCTTAGCGCGCTTCAAAATCTTCGACATCTTGCGTCCCACCTGCTGGCGCTCTTCCTTCAGTACCGGCTTGATTACATCGTTAGCGTAATCCGACATCACATGCATCTTGGTGCGCAAAATCGCCTTCACCGACTCCGCATCTAACTCCATTTTACCCGCGTCGATCATCGGCTGGGGAATGGTGCGCTTCACTTCGGCCAAACCAAAGAATTTTAAGATAGTGATCCACATCCAGCCAATATCAAACTCCCAAGGCTTGGCCGACAACTTGGCCGAACTAGGAAAGGCGTGGTGATTATTGTGTAACTCTTCACCACCTATCCACAGCCCCCAGGGCACAATATTAGTCGCCGCATCCTTACACTCCCAGTTGCGATAACCAATCGCGTGACCCGCCGCATTAATAAAGCCCGCCGCGTGCACCGGCATCCACATCATTTGCACCGCCCACATGGTGATACCAATAGGCCCAAACAAGGTCGTAAACGCCACAAAGGCGATAGCCAAGCCCAACCAAGTGAAGCGCTTATACAGGCGATTCTCCAACCAATCGTCCGGAGTGCCGTGGGAATACTTTTTCAGGGTATCCGCATTCTTGGCCTCGGCCTGATACAACTCGGCGCCCTCCCACATCACCTTATTAAAACCCTCAACAACGGGGCTATGGGGATCATCCTCCGTTTCACACTTGGCGTGGTGCTTGCGGTGAATCGCCACCCATTCAGAGGTCACGGCCCCCGTGGTCAGCCACAGCCACATTCTAAAAATATGGTTTAAGGCAGGGTGCAGCTTTAACGCAAGATGAGACTGAGAGCGATGTAGGTACAGCGTGATCGCCATAATAGTGAACTGAGTCGTGCCCAGCATAACCAATAGTAGGCCCCACCAAGGTAGGTCCCAGAATAAAAAGTGAATTGCGTTGCCCGACATAGTTGGCCTTGGTTATTTAAAGTAGATGGGCAGTATAGGGGGTGAAAAGAGGGATTGGTAGCAGGGGCGCCGACCTAAAGACAACAAAATAGGCATTTTAGTGGGAGTTAGCGTTATTTAGATCATATTTACAGGATTTTATGCGTGTTTTTGTGGGAGTTTATTTAGAGTACAGTTGTACGCTGAAAAGGCGACACTGGGGCTGATCCGCATAGAAGGGCTGAGTTAAGCCTTTATTGATAAGTCTTTGATAGTGCTGTAGATTTCTTGGCTTAATAAAACAAACTACAGAAACAGCGGCAGAGTGCATATGCAGATGGTGTCGTTGGATTAGCTGTTGGACGTAAGAGTAAAACTGAGATTGTATGGAATTATTCAGACCTAGACTAACTGACTTTCACGGAATTCATAAATCGCAATCGGATTTAGACTTTGCTGTACAATTTTTTGATGAGGATATTCCTCTATACATAGACCCATTTCTGCTGTGGAAATCCCCATCCCAGCAAGATCAAGCATTACACACAGCCATTACAAATTCATTTAATCATCTAAATTTCCTTCTCAAAAAAAAATCGCGAAAGCGATGCTATTGAAACGCTAATAAATCTCTCGGAATGTAAAGAGGTTGGACTTGGTGTATCGAAAACTAGAAGAGGAGTAAAAATTGGAGATAAGCAGGCCAATGAAATCCTCAGGCTCTTTAAGGATATACCTGAGTATAGTCAATTTGGTTTTACACACTTTGAGCTTATACAGCTGTATATAACTGGAGTTTCAAAAGACAGAATCAGTGATATATCTTGCAACTACATCAAATCATTTTTAATAGATTACACAGTTGAGCAATGCGAGATCAACGGAATACCTATTGAAGGTGTAATCCTTGATTCCGTTTATAACTATCAAAAAAATGCATTCGATACAAACCAGAAATACTATTTACCGGTTAACCCGAAAACAAAAGAACCAATAATATTCACACCAAAGCGCTGGCTAAGGTTTAATCCTTGGATTAACTTTGAAGACTACTTTAAGTCTCATTGCCCTAGAGACGATATATTCAATCCAGGCGAACCTGAAGAAAGAGTGAAAATTCTAAATTTCAATCGAGATAATTACGGAGTAGTGGAAGAATACGCAAAATATAAAGATAAAAATTCAAAGGATTGTAAAAATGACCCGCTTTTTAGCCAAATTCCAGTCTTGTCTGCAAAACGAAAGCTGAATGAAATATTAAAGCTAAATACTGGAAAGGAGGATGGTGCTGACATGAAGTATGAAGATCTATCTGCAGATCTTTTGGCTTCTCTTTTCTATCCCCATTTAGACTTTGCACAGACACAAAGTAGAACGGATTCTGGCAGGCATATTAGAGATTTAATATTCTACAACAATCGTGATGTGGACTTTCTAGATGAAATATTCGCTGAATATGATAATCGACAGCTCGTCATAGAAATGAAAAATGTAAAAAAAATCGAACGAGACCACATTAATCAGCTCAATAGGTACCTACAAGATAATATAGGTCGGTTTGGTATATTCCTAACACGCAATCCACTCCCCAAGGCAATGTTTACAAATCTGATTAATTTATGGTCTTCTCAGAGAAAATGCATAATTGCAATTACAGATGAGGACCTGAAATTGATGGTCGATGTTTATGAAAGCAAGCAACGCGCACCGATTGAGGTATTGAAGAAAAAATATATCGAATTTAGACGGGCGTGCCCGTCATAATGGAGACAGTATGAATAGAAGTAGCGTAGATGTATTTGAGAAATTATCCGGTCAACTAATAAGCATTTACGAGGAAATATCACTTCTCTCCAAAAAGAGCCCTAATGATGCCGTAAATAAATTCAAACTGAATTTTGTGAATAAACTTCTAGTACAAAGCAATGAGTATCTAGCTGACAAATATAGGCCATTTGACGACTTTGAAGTATTTGACGAGGATGATATCCCGCAAAATAGTGATGTTGTATTTATACTTTCCCAATATTTACAATGTTTTGAGAAGTTACGGTCAGACAATGTCATTATTAGGCACGGCTCGTGGTTTTGGCGTGTTGAAGGTGGGGAGAATGACAAAATTGATGATGATGGAATGATTCTAATTCGAACGGTTAAGCCTAAGAAATTAAAGGATTAAAATGAGTACCAATAAGACAACTATAGATCGTGCGAATACATATGGCACTACAATGCCCCTGTTGAATTCAATGTATGTAGAATTCAAGGAGCTATCTAAAAAGAAACCAGAGGCGGCTGTTAGCAAAAACAAAATTAAGATCGTTAACAGGCTACTTGAAAAGGTTAGAGAAGTATTAATTGAAGAGGAATCCATTGAGTTCTTAGACATTCTAGATGAAGATGATGTCCCTCAAACAAGTGATGTGACTTTAATTCTTTCGCAGTACGTAGCTGCTATGAACAGCTTCCATTCCAAATACTATGCCTATGTACCTGGGGAAGGAAAAATATGGCAAGTGTAACGTGTGGTACGTCTAACAAGGCGTTGCTGTCGGGCAAATTATCCGCAGAGAGCGGTGTTATAAGGAAAAATAAATACCGAAAAAAAAACGGGGGCAAACCACGTTAAACATCAGCCCCAACGCAACTCATAAGCCAAATAAAAACCGTAGGCTAGCATTGAACTTGCAGCACCAACCCCCACCCCACAGGAAACAAACAATGTCTTTTGAAAGAATAATGGGCTTGCACGTAACAAACGATGCCGAGTACCAGCGCTACCGCGAAGGCATGACGCCGATACTTGAATCATTTGGTGGCAGCTTCGGATTTGATTTCAAGGTATCTGAGGTTTTGCAGTCTAAAACAGCTGATGCAATCAATCGTGTATTTACTATTGAGTTCCCTAGTAAAGAAATCATGAAACAGTTCTTTTCTGACCCAAGCTACATTGAAGTGAAAAACAAATACTTTGATAATTGTGTGTTGTCTGTAACAACGATATCAATGCATGAAAAAGATATTTAAGCGGTATTACACCGCTACGCCTTCTCAAGCAGCAAATCCCCCACATCAACCCAAGGAACAATTAGGGTCAGGTCAGGGCTTGTATTCCAGGTACTGTCACATGTACCTGATAGCGCGATTCATGTAGGATAGTTTGTTGTTTGGCCTAGGTGATGCCGCCAGTCGCAGATAGGCGGATGCGCCTATAATCGAATAAATTGAATGAAAAAGCAGGACATGCTGTCTATGAAAAAACTGATAATTGCTGTAGCCGTATTGGCGTTCTCATCGGGCGTTGCAGCCAAAGAGACGCTAAAAATCATTACTTGGAAAGGCTATGCCCTACAGTCTATTGTTTCGGCCTTTGAGAAAGAGACAGGCATCAAGGTACAAGTGACCTACAGTAATAACGAAGAGATGATTGCCAAGCTGCGCGCTACGCGGGGTGCAGGCTATGATCTGGCTCAGCCAAGTCAGGACAGAATTGCCTTTGTACAAAAAAAGTACAAGATTTATCAGCCTATCGATTACAGCAAGGTTAACACTGAATTGTTGATAGACTCCATGCTGGCGGCGACCAAGAAGAACACTGACGTTAATGGTAAGTCCTATGGTGTGCCGCATGTCTATGGCACCACGGGCTTGATCGTTAACAAGAAAGCAGCCCCAGGAGCCAGTGACTGGTCTGATCTGTGGAATCCTGATTATACTGGCAAGATCTCCTATCGCTTGAAGCGGCCCATTCTTATTGGCGCGGCTTTCGGTATGGGTGAAGATCCTTTTGCGCTCTATGGTGACAAAAAAGCTTATAAAGCCCTGATCGATAAGGTAGAGGCTAAGCTTATCGCTTCCAAAGGGTTGGTTAAAAACTACTGGACCAGTGGCGATACGCAGATTGAAATTATCAAAAGTGGTGATGCCAATGTTATCTCCGGCTGGGATGCCAAAGGTTGGTCGCTGCACAAGATCAATCCTGATATCGATTTCGTCGCGCCCAAGAGTGGTGCACTGGGCTGGATAGATACCTTCGCCATTCCTGCCAAGGCCAAGAATGTCGATGGAGCCTATAAGTGGATTAACTTTATCTCTCAGCCTCAGTATGCGGCGATGATTACCAATAGCGCCAAATACGGTACGGCATCGAAAGACGCACCCAAGTATCTGGACGCCTCCATCAAGGCTGATTTCGAGCGTTCTTTCTCACAAGCGGATATCGACAATATCAAATGGCATCCACCTGTACCTGCAGGCTTTGATCGTATTGAAGCCAAGGCACTGGATCGCATCAAAGCCGCTAACTAACACTCTTATGACGATGCCCGCCCTGCTGAGATAGCCATGCGGCTGTGTCACGGGGCTTTTTAATCCGGCAATAACAGCTAATGACTAACATATTAGAAGTACAAAACCTGTCCAAACATTTCGATGATTTTACCGCTGTCAGAAATGTCGATTTTGCCGTGGAAGAAGGAGGCTTCTTTTCCATATTGGGTTCATCTGGCTGTGGCAAAACCACCTTGCTGCGCATCATCGCGGGTTTTCAGGAAGCGTCCGAAGGTGATGTGCTGATTCGGGGGCGATCTATGAATGGTATTCCACCGGAGAAGCGCCCGGTGAATATTGTTTTTCAGAATCTGGCTCTGTTTCCGATGATGAATGTCAGAGACAATGTTGCCTTTGGGCTCAAACGCCAGAAGCTTAAAAAGGCTGAGATTAACCTTAAGGTCAGCGAAATGCTGGAACGTGTTGGCCTTAATGGCTATGACAATAAGAAAGTCACCGATCTTTCTGGGGGGCAGCGTCAGCGTGTGGCGATAGCCCGTTCTCTGGTAATGAATCCCTCAATTTTGCTATTGGATGAACCCCTGGGCGCTCTGGACAGAAAGCTCAGAGAGCATATGAAAGTGGAGCTGAAACTGCTACAAAAGGAAATCGGTACCACCTTTGTATATATCACCCATGATCAGTCTGAAGCATTGGTGATGAGTGACAAAGTGGCGGTCATGCGCAACGGCCAGTTCGAACAGATCGATACGCCGCGCAATCTCTACAAGTATCCACAAACCGCTTTTGTTGCCGGTTTCGTCGGTGACAGTAATCGTTTCGATTTGCAGTCGGTAAATACTGAGACCATCGTTACTCAAGGTGGTTGGTCCTTGCAGCGTTCCAATCAAAACCTATCGCGACAAGACAACCATAGCGCTAATGTTAGCGAGCTCTTTATTCGCCCTGAAGCCTTTATCATTAATCCGGCTGCTGATCTGGCGGGTGTCGATAGATTCGACGTCACCATCGATACCATGTTGTTCGATGGTTCTAATACCAAGCTCTCGACGACCGTTGCTGGTAGCAATGAAGAGTTGCTGATATCGCTGCAACAAAATGCCCAGTTTGATGCCCTCAGTGAAGGCAGCACCTTGAATGTCGGTATTCATCGTGACGACTTGAAGTGTTTTTAGTGAGCCATTTATTGAAAACAAGCATGGGAAATAAGCGCAGCTTTACCTTTTACCTGCTAATCATACCGGTACTGCTATGGCTGCTGCTGATGATTGTTATTCCTCATGCCGATCTTCTGGTCAGTTCCTTTATGGCCGAAAATGACGATGGGGATTTAGTCTTCTCGTTTGCCAACTACGCAGAGTTCTTCAATCAAAAAATTTACTGGCTCACCTTTGTTAAGACGGCGGCCTATTCCATTTTTGTCACCATGCTGGCCTTTGTCGTCGCCTTTCCCATCGCCTTCTATCTGGGTAAGGTCGCCTCGAAGAAAGTGGCCAGCTTTCTGATTCTGTTATTACTTATTCCACTCTGGGTAGGGGAGCTGGTCACCGTTTATGGCTGGATAGTCTTGCTGGGTGATAATGGTGTTATCAATCATTTCCTGCTCTGGACAGGCATTATTGATGAGCCTATCACCATGCTATATACCGATTTCAGTATGGTTATAGGCTTGCTGTATATGTCCGTGCTGTTTATGGTTATTCCGGTGATGTCGACGCTGGAGAGCATGGATGATTCACTCATTGAAGCCGCCTGTGATCTTGGTGCTTCCAAATGGGTGATTTTCACCCGCATCGTTATTCCCTATGCTATGCCTGGCATTACCTCAGGGTCCATCATCGTCTTCATGCTGGTGGTCGGCAATTATCTTGCCCCCAACCTTCTGGGAGGCAAAAGCTCGCTGTGGTTTACCGAGCAGATTTATAACAGCTTCCTGTCTACCTTTAACTGGAATGAAGGCGCGGCCTTTGGCTTCCTGTTGTTGTTGCTGTCCTCGGCGATTATCTGGCTGGCGCTGAAGCTGAGCGGGCAAAAGCTTGAGAAGGTAGGCACATGATTCGCTCACTACCCAGCTCGCCGCTTTATCGTTTGGCTTATGGCGCATACGTCTTCCTGTTTTTCGCCTTTCTGGTCATGCCTTTGGTGGTTGTATCCATTTTGGCTTTTAACGATTCGAACTTTATTTCATTGCCGTGGAAGGGCTTCACACTGGACTGGTTTTTCGCCAACACCGACGAGCGCCAAGGCTTATTCGCTGATGAAGGCATGCTTGAGAGTATCCGCACTAGTTTCAGCACCGCCTTTTTCGTCGCCACTCTATCAACCCTCGTTGGCACCATTGCGGCACTGTTATTTGAAGAAGAGCAGTTTCGATTCAAGGGGGTGTTGTATTTTCTTGCCTTGTCTCCATTGGTCATCCCTGGCGTTATTTTGGGTATTTCGATTCTGTTGGCCGCAAGCTCTGCAGGTAGTTATATTGAGGATAGCTTGGGTATCGATATCGAATTATTCAGGCCCAGCTATGGACTGGTGATACTCGGTCAATTTTCCTTTGCCGCGACCTATGTAATGCTGCTAGTGGCAGCGCGACTGAAGAGGTTTGATAGAACGCTGGAAGAGGCTGCCTTGAGCCTGAAAGCGACCAGACTACAGGCGATCTGGTATGTGACCATACCTTTCCTGCGCCCTGCGATTATCGGTGCCTTTGTCGTGGCATTTATATTGAGTTTTTCCAATATCAATACCACGATCTTCTTGGTGGGCTCCGATCCGACCCTGCCGATAGATCTCTACTCACGTATACGCTTCAGTTCGACGCCGGTATTGAATGCCGTGTCTTTTATAATTGTGTTGGTTATTACCTGTGTGGCGGTGATAAATGGCTTTATCAGTCGTGAAGAGCGTTAACAACCAAAGCAGGGACAGACCACATTTTTTATGCTGCGCCGCAAAGCTGTCCTTTCAATCCATAGCAGAAGCCATCAACGCTATCCGCATAAACTAACCTCTCTCCAACAACAAATTCCCCACAGAATCCACACTCAAGCCCCAACCCTTCTCAACCCAAGTAGTAGCCACCTTCTCCACAATAATCACCGGCCCCTGCAAACAAACACCCGCAACCAATAGATCCCGCTGATAACAGGTAACCTCACCCGCGCCATCAACCAAACTACTCCCAATAAAGGCCCGCTTCATACTCTCCTCAACACCAACAGACTCATCCTCCACCGAAGGCAATGCCAACTCCGGCTCTGCCCCCGTCAGTAAGACTCGCACATTGACCAGTTCAATATCAATATCCATCTGATGGCCAAACTGCTGCTGATGCTCGGCATGAAAACGCTGAGCAGCAGCCTCAATACTGCCTTGCCACTGAATAGCCAAACTAGAAGACTGCCCCTTGTAGCGCAGATCTAATGTGTACAGCTCTGTCAGCTCAACTAACGGCTCCACGCCCTCCTCGGCCAGCTCTTCTCGCAAGGACAGGTACATCATTTGCAGCTGCTGTTCCAGCTCATCCGCATTAATCCCTGTCAGCACTACATTCAAGGTACGCGAGCGATCTCGGCGCAATGGCGCCACCAACATACCCAAGGCGGATAGCACACCCCCGTGCACGGGCACCAAGGCGCTGCGCATATTCATCAGCTCGGCCAGAGCACAGACATGTAAGCCACCCGCGCCACCAAAACAGGTCAAGGTGTAATCGTTGACATCTACGCCCCGCTCTACCGAGATGACACGCAGCGCTCTGGCCATATGTTCATTTGCCAAGCGCACCACACCCTGGGCCGCCTGTATTTCTTCTAGACCTAACTCGTCCGCCAACTGGCTGAGCGCCTGCTTGGCAGTATCGACCTGCAAACGCAGATCACCACCCAATGCGGATAAGCTGGGCAAGCGACCCAACACCACATTGGCATCGGTCACTGTGGCACGCTCACCACCCTGACCATAACAGGCAGGCCCTGGCATCGCCCCCGCAGACTCCGGCCCCACTTGCAGCAGACCGCCGGAGTCACAGCTAGCTAATGACCCGCCACCCGCGCCAATGGTATGCATATCCACCATGGGCACGGCGATGGGGTAGCGCCCCATGCGCCCCTCCGAGGTCAGGCTCAGCTCACCATCAATCAGAGCCACGTCGGTAGAAGTACCGCCCATATCAAAGGTCAGTAGCTTATTGATACCCGCTTGCTTTGCCACATAGCGCGCGCCCATCAAACCACCCGCAGGGCCAGATAGCAGCAAACGCACCGCGTGTTGTGCCGCGGCGTCTACCGAGATAGTTCCCCCCGTACTTTGCATTACGCTGACCGGAGCGGGAGATAGTGCGCCCTGCAAACGCTGTAGATAGCCCTGTATCAAGGGGCCAACACTGGCGTTGATCCAAGTGGCGATGCCGCGCTCGTATTCTTTGTATTCTGCCAACACCTTGGAGGAGCGACTGATAAATACCGGCAAGCCTGCCAGTGCTTTCTCAATCTTTAACTCATGCTCATCATCTAAATAAGAAAATAGTAGATTGATCGCCACCGCCTCTGCACCGCTGTTGCGGATAGCCTGCGCCAGCTGTTCTAGCTCATCCGCATTTAATTCCTGTAGCACTGCGCCGTCCGCTGCGGTGCGCACGTCCAATTCAAAGCACAGCTCTGCAGGTACGGGTGGCGGCACAAGCGCAGGATTTAAGCTGTATAACTCGGCACGGTTTTGTCGGCCAATAGTCAGCACATCCTTCAAGCCCTTATTCGCCACATAGGCCACGGGCACACCCTTGCCCTCTAGTACCGCATTGGTGGCGACGGTAGAACCGTGCACGATTTTTAAACTGTGTAAATCTAGGTCTAAGTCTTTAATGCCCTGCACTATCGCCTGCTCGGGCGCAGCGGGTGTCGACAGCACTTTGTGTATACGTATTTCGCCCTGCGGCAAATCCAGCGCAACAAAATCTGTGAAGGTGCCGCCGGTGTCGACGCCGAGTAATGTGTAACTCATAGGGTTAACCTGATATAGAATATGCACATTATATGATGAAATGCGCTAACACATGCCTGAATTACCCGAAGTAGAAACAACTCGCCGCGGCCTCGCACCTCACCTTGAAGGTAGCAAGGTTAAAAAAGTCACAGTTCGCCAGCCCAGCTTACGCTGGGCCGTGCCTAGTGACCTAGCTGAAAAACTAGAGGGCCGAGTGATTCAGTCGATTCAACGCCGCGGCAAGTACCTGTTATTCAAAAACACACAGGGTACTTTAATTGGCCATCTAGGTATGTCGGGCAGTATGCGGATATGCTCTGGCGACAGCGAAATCAAGAAGCATGACCATGTCGACATCGCTATGGCCAACGGTAACATTCTGCGCTTTCACGACCCGCGGCGCTTTGGCTTTCTGCTGTGGACAGAGGACGACCCACTACAGCACAAAATGCTCAGCAAACTAGGGCCGGAGCCGCTCAGTGACGAGTTCACCGGCAAGCTGCTGCACCAGCTCAGCCGCAAGCGCAAAGTGCCGATCAAGAATTTCATTATGGACTCCTGCGTCGTCGTCGGTGTGGGCAATATCTACGCCAGTGAATCCCTGTTCAGCGCTGGCATTCGCCCCACTCGCTCTGCAGGCAAGGTCAGCCTAGCCGCCTATGAACAACTAGCAGAGATCATCCGCATTGTACTGGCACGCTCTATTGATCAGGGCGGTACGACCCTAAAAGACTTTGTGAATAGCGATGGCCAGCCCGGCTACTTCGCCCAGCAGTTAAATGTTTACGGTCGCGCGGGGCAAGCCTGCCCTCAATGCCAAACTGAGATCAAAAGTAAGGTGATCGGCCAACGCAATAGCTTCTACTGCCCTGCCTGCCAAAAATAAGACAACATCGACTAAACTTTGCTCCCCCCCCCTCCATAATTCAGGTTATATTCGCCCCACCATGGCACAAAACGTTAAAACACTCATATTAAGCTTATGCTTCATACAAGGCGCGGCTCTCGCGGCAGAGCCCGTGAAGATATGCTGGGAGTCCGCACTAAAGCCCCCCTATTTAGAGCTAGGGAATAATGGCAAGGTGCGTGGCGCCATGGTCTACCGCCTGGAAAAAATACTCAAAAACGCCAACATCACCTTCGAACACAGCCTGCTACCCTGGAGCCGCTGCCTGCAAGGTGTAGAAAAGGGCTCTATCGACGTAGTACCCAACGCTTCCTATAAAAGCAAACGCGCCAAGTTCGCTCTGTACTCCTTGCCCGCCTACGCCTCTGAACTGGTGCTGTACTACAACCTAGAGAAATTCCCCACACCACCACTGATTCGCGATACCCAAGCGCTTTCACAATATAAGGTCGGCGGCATCCAAGGCTTTAACTACAGCTTTTATAAAGACCAAGTCACTATCAGCCCCAAGGTCAAACAGCGCTCCCAGCTCATTGACATGCTGCAGCGTCAACGTATCGATTTTGCTGTCATGCAGAGTAATGTGGTCAATGAGCTAGTCAAACGCAAAGAATTCGGCCTGCGTGGCATCGGTCTTGTGCCCGACCCCGTCAAGCCGCGCAAGGAATACCATATCTTGGTAAGCAAAAAATCAGCTCAAGCTGAGCAGCTGCTAAAAATCATCAACCAAGGTCTAGACGACAGTAACAATACATTCATGAAAAGCCAGTAGGCTCGTCGTGCAAAAAATCGCATTGGATGCTACTGTTGCGCTCTTAGTTTTCACTTGATCCCCTTTGGAGTATGCATGTCTACACAAGCTTATTTATCTTCACCGATGTCGGCAAAAACCGTTGCTACGATCACCGCCAACCTAGCCACGATACGCAGCAACCCAACAGATAAAGCCAGCCGTCTATTGTTTGTAGAAATGATCAACACCATGACAGAAGAAGCCATGGAATTTTACTTTTACGGCCCAATGGACATCATTAATGCGGGTACAATTACTCGCAAATTTGTCAGTATGGGCGTGAGTGGCAGCGTAAAAATGGTAAACACCATGGGCAAAAAGGCCGTGGGTTCCCTAGACGAGCAGCAAATGCTGCAGCTTTGTGAGTTTATTGAGTCATTAATACACCAGGAAGGTTAAGCACATGAGCAACGCCACACAATCCAATACACTACGCTTTTTTGTGACCAGTGCGGCGTTTATCATTCTAGTGGCCGGCATGCGCTCGGCTGCAGACATGCTGGTGCCCTTCCTGCTGGCTATTTTTATAGCCGTGATTGCCACACCGCCACTGCACTGGCTGCAAAATAAAGGCCTGCCGCGCTGGCTGGCCATGTTGGCGGTGATCACTGCTATCGTTGGCTGCAGCAGCTTAATGGTCGCCCTAGTGGGTAGCTCTATTACCGACTTCAGCCAGTCTCTACCCGAATACAAAGCGCGTTTAAAAACAGAGACCCAGGGCCTAATCGCGCTGCTGAATGGCTATGGCATAGAAACCCCCAGCCAGCTGATTCAGGAGTATGTTGACCCCGGTGCCGCCATGGACTTAGTCGGCAAGCTGTTCAACGGCCTAGGCAATACACTCACTAATGCCTTTTTAATCTTGCTCACCGTGATCTTTATTCTCGGCGAGACCAGCAGCTTCCCCAAGAAGCTAGAAGCCGCCTTTGATAACGCCCACAGCCATATGCAGGGCTTTGAGCGCTTTGTTGGCAACGTCAAACAATACATCGCTATAAAAAGCATTATGAGTGCCGCTACCGGCCTGTTGATTTCCTTGTGGCTGTGGATTCTGGGTGTTGATTACCCCTTGCTATGGGGCTTACTTGCCTTCTTGCTCAACTATGTACCCAACATCGGCTCCATCATCGCGGCGGTGCCCGCAGTGCTACTCGCCTTTGTACAACACGGTATGTTGATCGCGCTACTCAGCGCAGGCGGCTATGTGGCGGCAAACGTAGTCATTGGCAATATCATCGAGCCACGCTTTATGGGTAAGGGGCTAGGCCTTTCCACCTTGGTGGTATTTTTGTCCTTGGTTTTCTGGGGTTGGATTTTTGGCCCTGTCGGCATGCTACTCTCGGTACCCTTAACCATGTTTGTAAAAATCGCCCTAGATAGCTCAGACGAGTCACGCTGGCTATCTATATTAATGGACTCAGAAGCATCTAAGTAAGTAATATAATAAGACACACCGCCACAATGACGTGGCCCAGGAAAATAGAGTCACGGGGTAAGTACCGATCCAGGTACCCAGCCCCGCTATAATTATTAAATAAAGAATCACCATAGGGTTAATCATGAACAAAACTGCCGTCATCACTGGCGCCTCCTCCGGTATCGGAGAAGCTTATGCCGCCGCTTTCGCCAAGCAAGGTTACGACTTATTACTGATAGCAAGGTCACAGGACAAGCTGGAAACATTGGCCACCGCACTCAACAATGAGCACGGTATTAATGTTACCGCCTATCCCGCCGACTTAACTAAGTCTGAAGATTTATTGGGGCTGACTCAACTACTCGTCGACAAGCAGATTGCCGTGTTGGTCAACAATGCCGGTGTTGCCACCATAGGGGCCTTTATCAAGCGCGAGCCACAGCGCCTAGAAGAAGAGATTCTACTCAACATCAATGCGGTAGTGCAGCTGACCCGCGCAGTGTTGCCGGGCATGGTCTTGCGCAATACGGGCACAGTTATCAACATCGCCTCCAGTGCGGCCTTCCAGCCCTCGGCCTTCTGGGCCAACTACGCGGCAACTAAATCCCATGTAGTGAGCTTCACCCAAGCTCTCAACGATGAAGTGCGCGGCAGTGGTGTATTTCTGCAAGCGGTCTGCCCAGGGCCGGTAGAGACAGGCTTTGAAAACTACGCCTCCGACGGCGGCCTAGATGCACCGAAGTTTATTTTCATTAGCCCCGAAACAGTGGTACGCGACTCTTTAAAAGACCTAAAGAAAAAACGTGAACTCAGCATACCCGCTGCACATCACCGCCTGGTCATGAACGCGGGGCGTTTATTGCCGACCCGTGTATCACGCATCGCTCTGCGCCTGTCCGGCAAGCGCATGTTCGACTAAAGCATGATGACATAGGGGCCTCGCCTCTATGTCGTCCTCTCAACTTTATTCCAACAGACTATCCGCATGAACCAGCCCTATACCCTTTTCTACATGGACATCTCCTATTACAGCGGCAAGATACAAAGCTATCTGCGCTATAAGGGTGTTCCTACACAGGAACAACATGTGAACTGGTGGATGATGGCCAACCATATACTGCCAAATACCGGCATGATGGAAGTGCCAATTCTGCAGAGCCCCGAGGGCGAGTGGCTGCGCGATAGCACCTCATTAATTTTCCATTTGGAAAAACAATTTCCAGAGGGAGGAGTGATCCCCGAGGATCCCTATCAAGCGTTTTTTAATTACCTAGTAGAAGACTATGCAGATGAGTGGCTGTGGCGCCCCGCAATGCACTATCGCTGGAGCTACGCCAAAGACCGCCGCCTGTATGAGCGCCGCTTTACCGAAGATTTTATGCTACACCCCATCGGCACCAAGATATTCACTCGCCTGTTTTTAGGCTGGCGACAACGGCGTGAATACGTCGGTAAAGACGGCGGGACTAAAGACACACGCAAGCATATTGAAGACACCTACCTAGATACCCTCGATAGAATGGAATCTATACTGCAAGAGCGTGACTTCCTGTTTGGCAACAAACCGAGTATCGCCGACTTTGGCTTTATGGCATCTATGTATCGCCACTTCAGCCTAGACCCCACACCCGCGCGTATTATGCGCGACAGGGCCCCCGCCGTTTACGCCTGGGTGGCACGCATGTGGAATGCCAAACAAGAAAACTATAACCAAGAGAACTGGGCTGCCAGCGCTGGTAAGCTGCCAACAGACTGGGAGCCCTTACTAGACCATATAGGCAAAACCTACCTGCCCTATATGGCTGCGAATGCGGATGCCCTACTGGCAGGAAAAAAAGTCTTCGACCTAAGCATTGAAGGTGTGCTGTACAAAAATCTGCCGACTACCCGCTACCGTGTCTGGTGCCTAGAAAAGCTAATGACTTACTATAAAGGCTTGCCCGACAAGTCTCGCCAAGCGATACAGGAAACACTGGTTAAGCACGGCTGTCGCGAGCATCTATGGGCGTATCGCGACTTGAAATCAAACCTACACGACGGCGACATACTGCCCCACTGCACTGCCTTCCCTTTGCCTTTATGGAAACGCTTGGTCTATTACGTGACGGGCACGCCGCGACACGATAACAATGGCATCAACCACTAAGCGCAGCTACTGCCCAAATTGCCAGCGCCCGCAGACAACCTGTTTGTGTGATGCACTAGTGCAGCTAGACTGTAATTACCGCCTTATTATTCTGCAAGATCCGGGGGAGGCTAAGCACGCCTTATCCTCCGCACCCATCTTAGAAAGGTCTGTGCGCGGTGCGCAGCTCATCGTCGCTGAAACCTTTGATCCAGAGAAACTGCTAGGCCCAGACTGGCTAAACCATAGCTTGCTGGTGTACCCTGGTGAACAGGCGATCTCCACGCAACAGGCCAGCGGCCAAGCATTCAAAAACTTGATTTTATTGGACGGCACTTGGCGCAAGGTTACACGCATGTTGCATGTTAACCCCTGGCTACAACAACTGCCCTGTCTGGCTATTGATGCGCAACACGCCAGCCAATATAAAATCCGCAAGTCACCCCGCGCCGATGGACTATCAACGATAGAGGCGGCGGCCTATGTACTGAACGAATTACATGGTGACCAAGCCTTCAGCCCTATACTGAAGGCTTTTGAAAAAATGATTGACCTGCAAATAGATGCGATGGGTGAAGCGACGTTTCACAAAAACTATAAAAAATAACCGTGCCAGCTTATCTGATCTAAACTTCTACAGTTAAACGCAACCGCCTTAACATCACATCTAACGGCGCTCGATAGACTTCAACATGCTGTGAAAAATACCTGTGCCCTGCTTCTGCATGTTTTTATCTAGCAACTTGCCTAGTAAGGGAATCGCCATTGCTCCTTCCGACACCCAAGTCACCTTGGTCGAATCATCACCTAGGTCTTCAAAGTCGATGATGCCCTTGTAGTGGTTCATCTTCAGGGGCTTGGCTCGCTCAATTTTGTACTGCATATGCACAGGGCGTTCAAAGGCAGTGATGCGCTCCCATACTTGAAAGCTGCCCATCTTCACGCTGCGAAAGGCACCTAGGCCATTATTTTCCTCTGCGCCCTCCTCCAACAACTCAGACTTATCTATCATAGGAAAGGCCGCGTAATTACCATGATCGCTAATTGCCTCAAAGACCTTATCTATCGGCGCTTTGACTATGCGTTCTACTTTAATCTTAAACATCGTTATCCTTGAAGCTGCCCATAGAGCCGTAATATTTTGTCTGTAAGAACAATAGCAGCCATGGGCATTGGCCTAAGTGGCTATACAAATATATTCTATTATTGCTAGTAGTAGCATAGCATTAACCAGACCCAGCGTTGCACACTCAACAGTCATGTCATCAATTATTTTCTGTGTGTAAATATTCCTATAAGCTATTTAAAATAAACATCCCCGATTGGAGCCGTCGCAGTTAAAGGATGTATTGACACAATATGATCTAGGCGCAGCTTCTGTATTTTTTCATCTGACCGATATAACAACCACTCTTGCTTATATTTATCCGTTTTTGTGGTCACGCCAACGATGTTCAATTCACCGTCCACAGTGCACACACGAATATACAAGGCGTAAGCGCACATGATTTCAATATAGTCATGTAGATCACAGTGTATGGGTATATATTTATCTAGCATTGTCCTCACCTTCTACTTAAATATGCGGATAGGCTAAAAGAGTACTTTTCAACCTATCTGCATAGAACAAACGCCCTTAGGGTTTCACTCTACCCGGCAAAGACAGGTCACCAGAGCCCACATCAAAGACTTCAGTCACGCACAGCAATGGGGAGTGCACATTTTTATTAACCTGAAGGGCAGCAGTAACACCGTCATAATTAAAGTTATCGGGAAAGCCCACGTCTTTTAAAGGCACCCGCGCGCTAACCGTTTTACTCTGTAGGTCAGGCAGATAGCCAGGGCTATCAAGTAGTATAGGTAAGCCAGGCCACGTAGCAGGTAATACAGGCTTAGCGCCCTTCGGTATATCCACGACCTTCAGTGCACCTGCCCCGCACGCTTCGTCCTTGGTCAGTACCACCCAATGGCTGTGCCACAGGCCGCCGTCATTATCAAAAATACTGTCCCCATTTTCATCATACTTAGGGGTATCATCAAAGTCGGGGTGGGCCGTTAACACAAAGGACAAAATGCCTTGATCAGGCGCAAAGCCGACTGCACTGGAATTCAACGAGGTTGGCCAGACATAGGCATATACCTCGGCACCGGCTAGCTGCCCCGTTGCATTCGGTAGCATATGTCCCGCTTTGCGACGTACGGTATGCTGGAACACAAGGTCTGGCCCCTCACGTGAAATACGACTGTGTAACAAATCAAAGCTCGCTGGCTTAGCTTTGTCCTTAGCTGATGGAATGGATTTTTGATGTGCTTGTACATTGCTCACTAGTAACAAGCCCGCTAGTAGTATTGTTAGTTTCATATTCATTTCCCCGTGTAAATAAAGAGGGAGTACACGCTCCCTCCTGCTATTAACCCTTCACATCGGCCATCGACGCGCCAAAGTTGATGTGAAAGACGTTCCCGTCTAGCAATAAAGCAGGTACTGACTTAACCCCTGCCGCCTCTGCCTCAGCAATACGTTCTGGCGAGCGGCCAAAGTGCACTACTTCAACCTGGTATTGCGTGTTATCCAAAGCGCCAGCCAGTGACTGCTCCGCAGATATACAGACAGGACATCCCGCGTGATAAAAAATTGCCTTATTCATGGTTTGCTCCAACTTATTAAGTTTATTGATCAGAATTGTTTTGACTCGAAACAATATTACAAACAACCTTAGTACTTGTCAACAATGTTTTTAGTCGATACCATCTGTCTATGGATACCATCAATATCATCGAACGCCTGTCTAGCCTAATAGAAGGCGAGAAACGTAAAGAGCTGAGCGAGTACGGCTTGCAACCTGTGCATTTAGATATTTTGCTGTACCTTAAACGCTGTAACCGCTTTTCAGACAGTCCTCTGGCGATCGCCGACTACCTGAACCTAACCAAGGGCACGGTATCCCAGAGCATTAAAAACCTGACCCAAAAAGAATTTATTTATAAGACAAACGACGCTGAAGACAAGCGCGTAGTGCACCTTGCCCTATCCATGTCTGGAGAAGAAATTGTCACTCAACTGTGGCCGCCTAATAATATCGCTAAGGCGTTAGACAGCTTAGCCTCAGACAAGCATGAATCCCTGCAAGTAGGTTTAGTTCAGCTGTTAAAAAAATGCCAGCAAGAAAACAGTAAAAAAGCCTTTGGGCAATGTAAAAACTGCATTCACAATCTAAAACAAGCGGACCATACTATTCTTTGCGGGCTGACAAAACAGACATTGTCTACAGATGATATTGAGCTGATCTGTAAAGAGTTTTCTCTAAACACAATAACCAACCAGTAAGTTATGCGGATGGGCTAAACACAGCCATCAATGCTAAAATCCCGCCCATGAGCATTAGCACACTACCTATCGAACAGTACCCCGCCCTGCTGGATGAAAAAGCAGATCGCTTGCGCGAGCTATTTAGCGACCTTGCCACGCCTGAGCTAGAAGTCTACGACTCGCCCCGTGAGCACTTTCGCATGCGTGCGGAGTTTCGCATTTGGCACGACGAGGGCGACTGCTGCTATGCGATGTTTGAGCCGGGGCAGAAGGCCAGTTCCAAATCGTTAATTCGCATCCAGAGCCTGCCCATTGCGGGCAAAGCCATCAACGAGCTGATGCACCCACTGCTCGATGCGCTTAAGTCGCTAGAGCTAACCAAGAACCGCATCTTCACCATTGAGTTTTTATCGACCCTCAGTGGCGATATGCTGGTCACCCTGATCTACCACAAAAAGCTGGATGAAGAGTGGGAGGCCGCCGCGCGACAATTAGAGCAGCAGTTCGGCATTCATATTATTGGCCGCAGCCGCAAGCAGAAAGTCGTGCTGACTCAGGACTATGTAACTGAAACCTTAAACATCCAGGCACGCGACTACCACTACAAGCAAATTGAAGGGGGCTTCACCCAGCCCAATGCCCATGTGTGTGCGAAGATGGTCGGCTGGGCGGTGGAGTCGGCGAAGAGCCTAGACAATACAAAAGATATGCTAGAGCTGTATTGCGGCAATGGCAATTTCACCCTACCCCTCGCCAGTCAGTTTAAGCGTGTTCTTGCCACGGAGATTTCTAAAACCTCGGTACACGCGGCACAGTGGAATATCGAAAAGAACAATATCGACAATATTCAGGTGATTCGCCTATCCAGCGAAGAGTTCACCGAAGCCTATACCGGCGTGCGTGAATTCAGACGCCTGCAGGACAGTGAGATTGAGATTGCCAGCTATAACATTAGCACGGTATTTGTAGACCCGCCTCGCGCGGGCATTGATGCGGGTACGCTAAAACTGATCGCCCAGTTCGACAACATTATCTACATTTCCTGCAACCCCGATACCCTGCGCGATAATATGCAAACCCTGAAGCAAACCCACAGTGTTGAGCGCTTTGCCCTGTTTGATCAATTCCCCTATACCCATCACATTGAATCGGGTGTGCTACTACGCAAGAAAAAAGGCTGATCTTTCGATCAGCCTTTTTTAACACCGCAATAACTTAAAAATTACTGATCGGTATAGTGCGCTACTACTGCTTGTATCTTGCCGTCACGGTAGATGCTGGCCCCCACATAGATGCTCTTGCCAAACACTTCCACTTCACCGGTAGTGCTTTGCACTGAACCCGACAAGCTGGCCCACGCCAATCGCTCACCCTGCATGCTGAACTGCTCGGTTGCGCCATTGCCTGTCACAATCAATTCGTCATCGTCATTGATAGCCACATCCCTTGCAACGCCGCTATCCTGCTGCGCTTGCCACTGGGTACGTCCGCGGTTATCTAACATCGTCAACTGGCGACCACGCTCATAAGACTGCACCAAAACTACATTGCCCGTCTCTGGCGCCTCCATCAACACGGGGCCCTCTAGTAAATTAGAGCCACTGGATGGCGAGGCAATAATGCGCTGCCACTCCGCTGTGCCTAAGAATGTATTCACCTTCTTCAACCACGCTTTGCTGCCCTGCATTTCGCTAACCGCTAAATACAATGCACCAGCCTGCCACACAAGGTCAACCTGCTGGCTTAACCCTGACTCTGTATTGGCGAGGAACCACAACTGATTACCTTGAGTATCGTAGGCCGTCACGCCCTTGGCACCTGCCACATAAAAGTCACCCATCAAGCCCACTTCTACCGCCCATGTTTGCTCGCCCTGATGTATATCAACTAACATCTTGCCACTAGTATCAAGTACCTGTGTGCGCTTACCGGTGATATAAATTTTATCCGCAATCAGCTGCATGCTGCGTGCCATGCCATCTTGGTAGCTATACAACCAGCGCTGCTGCCCCTGAGCATTAACGGCTAATAGGTTGGTTTTTCCGTCGGGGGTGTTAACCAATACATAGTAGTTGTCGCCGGAGACAAGCAACTGGGCGATGTTTTCATTTTCGCCCAGATCAAACACCTGTTGCCACACGGTGTTGCCCTGCTTATCTAGCTCGGACAACAGTGTATCAACACTGCGGTTAGCGCCCACAGCAATGGTCTCTACGCCAACTAAGACATTGCCATTAGATAGCGCTTGCATGTCTTTCAGCCACTCTACGCGCTGCTCGTTATTTTGTTGAGCGCTAACGTTGCGCTCCCAGTCGGAATCAATTTTACAAGCTGATAATGTAAGTGCGGCTATGCCCATAGCCATAATCGTAAACCCAGTTTTCATCGCGAAACTCCTAATGTTTTTTCACGCTGGCATTTTAGTTTTGAAAATTAGAATAAACCTATCAATCACGCGCTTAAGCGCTTGATTTGAGGTGAGCCTCTATTACATTGCTTAAGCTGAGGTGACAGCGGCCATGTAAAAGCGCCATAATTAACCAGTACATACAAATTCGCACAGCAGAAGGCGCCAAAGCTTGGCGCAGAAAGATATTATGAAAACATTAATTATCGCCCGACACGCCAAGAGCGATTGGACACAGGGACAAAGTGACCATGAGCGCACGCTTAATGCTCGCGGTTTAAACGACGCCCCCATCATGGGGAAGCGCCTCACCCAGCGCCTGCAAGAACTGCACGTTGACTTGGTGATTAGCAGCAGCGCGCAACGTGCGCAAACAACCGCGCAGTTGCTCGCCGCCGAATTAAACTACGCCCCAGAGCATATCCGCATTGAGGACTGCCTTTACGCCAGCTCTCCACAGACATGGAAAAGCATCATAGAGGGCATCGATGAAAAATACAGCTGCGTATTAATTGTGGGACACAACCCTGAGATATCCAATGTGGTAAGCCAGCTCAGTGGCGGCTACCAAGAGCTATCCCCCTGTACTATTGCGCAACTTGACTATGCTGATAGGCCGTGGCGGCCATTAAGCCAAGCTGATACGTGCGTCATCGATAGGCCGACGTAACTCTAGCCTCGATAGGCCTGTAATAACTCATCCCATGCTGAGCCAGAGAAATTAAATGCCCGACCTGCTTCTTTAGCTAGACCAGCTTCTTTATTTAAAGAGCGCAGCAGGCGGTCTAGGTTTTTAGTTTTCCATTTACTATCGGACCTGATCTCAGCCTTATCAAAATCTATCAAAAACACTTCATCGTCACGCAGTAAAATGTTGTGGCAGTTTAAATCGTCGTGATAGACACCTTCGTTATGAAACTGTCGAATCACCTGCCCCACCTTCTGCCAGCGTTGTACGCTCAACTCGCCTTGCAGTAATAAATCGCACAGTGGCATAACACCCTCTAGCTGATGCATTAATAGGTCTGCCGTATAAAACAGGCCGCCCGAGACTATGCGCATGCCCGCTGGTTTCGGCGCAGGCAAACCGATTTTTTGCAGTTCACATAGCACTTGCCACTCTTGATAGGGGCGTGTCTTTTCCAGCTTAGTATTGAGATAAAACTCAGGGTTAAACTTGCCCACCACGCCGCCGCGTAAATAGTGGCGCAGGACGAGCTTATGGGACTCCCAATCAAAGAAGTACGTGGTGCCACGGCCCTGTGCCGTCCCCGTGACCAGCTGGTGCTGCTCTAGAAAGTACGACTCAAACAAATACGGCCAAGAAGTTAGCTTTACATTCCCCATACTCCCGTCGTAGAGAATATGTTGGTTGCCAACTTTTAGTTCTTTTTCTTGAATTTCAGACACCGGTTCCAGCTCGCAAGGGTTATACTGGTCAGAAGTATAACACTTAGATATAAAGCAACTGTGAAACTATCCCTGACCCAAGCCCCCAAATCCATTTGCATTCTGCGCTTCTCTGCCATTGGCGACTGTACCCATATGGTACCTATAGTGCGCACCCTGCAAGCCCAGTGGCCCGAGGTGAAAATCACTTGGATTATCGGCAAGCTTGAGCATATGTTGCTACACGACTTAGACGGCGTCGAATTCATCGTCTTTGACAAGAGCCAAGGACGTAAAGCCTACGGCCAGCTACGCAAAGACCTGCAGGGCCGCCGCTTCGACATCTTGCTAAATATGCAGATCGCCCTGCGCGCCAGTATCGCCAGCCTATTTATCAAGGCGCCGATAAAACTGGGCTATGACAAGACCCGCGCCAAAGACAAGCAATGGCTATTCACTAACCAGCGCATCGCTGCGGTAGAGCGCCAACATGTCTTGGACGGTTTCTTTGAGTTCACCAAGGCCATCGGTATTGCCGATAGGACTCTAGAGTGGAACATTCCTATTCCCACAACCGCCAGAGAGTTTGTAGGCGAGGCCATCGATACGGATCAGCCCGTACTTGCGATCAACGCCTGCTCTAGCAACCGCTCACGCAATTGGCGCAACTGGAGTGCCGAAAATTACGCTGCCGTGGCCAGCTATGCGATAGAGCAGCACGGCATGCAAGTGGTGCTCACTGGCGGCCCCGCTGAACTAGAAATCAATATGGCCGCAGGCATTCAAGCCGCCTGCTCCCAGCCTCTTATTAATCTAGTTGGCAAAACCAAGCTCAAGGAAATGCTCGCCGTACTCGATAGAGCCAATGTCATGATCTCTCCCGACACCGGCCCCGCGCATATGGCCACCACCGTCGGCACCCCCGTTATAGGGCTATACGCCACTTCCAACCCCTATCGTACGGGGCCGTATTTGAGTATTGAAAATACCGTTAATGAATACCCCCAAGCACTGCAAGAGGAGTGTGGCTTATCAGTAGAACAGGCTAAATGGGGGCAGCGCGTGCGAAGTGATACGGCGATGCAGCGGATTAAGACGGCCGATGTGATAGCGCAGTTAGATAAGCTATGCGGATAGCCTGAAATCGACAAGTATTTCCAGCCCTTGGCTGTTAAAATAGCCGCCTTCCTGCTCAATTGGCGCGCACCATGTCCGAACTATTCAACTTCCACCTTACCTGTCCCCGTGGCATAGAGCTTTTATTAGCCGATGAAGCCACCGAATTGGGCATGGAAGATGCCAAGGCATTAACAGCCGGGATCAGCGGCAGGGCGACAATCGAAACCGCCTATAATATCTGCCTATGGAGCCGCCTCGCCAACCGTGTCTTATTGGTACTGGAAGAGTTTGAAGCTCAAGACACGGCAGAGCTGTACCAAACCGTACGCGATATGGATTGGTCTGAACACATGACCGCCAACAGTACCTTCTCCATCGTCTTCAACGGCAATGGCTGTGGCATTAACAACACCCACTTTGGCGCCCTGAAGATTAAGGACGCAATTGTTGACTACTTCCGCGACACCCAGAACCGCCGCCCCTCCGTCGCCAAAGAAAACCCCGACCTGCGTATTCATATGTACGTGGAGCGCACCTCTGCAACCCTGTCCCTAGACCTATCAGGGGCTAGCTTGCATATGCGTGGCTACCGCAAGCAGCAAGGCGCAGCGCCGATGAAAGAGAATTTGGCCGCGGCGATTTTGATACGCTCTGGCTGGCCGAAAATGATGAAAGAGGGCAAGGCCTTGGTCGACCCCATGTGTGGCGTCGGCACCCTGCTGATTGAAGGGGCCATGATGGCGGCCGATGTCGCCCCCAACCTCAAGCGTCAACACTGGGGCTTTGAAGGCTGGCTGGGCCATGTGCCGCGCCGCTGGGAAAAGCTCCTGCAGGAAGCCGAGCAACGCGCCAAGGTGGGCTTAGCCCAAGAACCTCTATGGATACGCGGCTATGAAGCCGACCCTCGCTTAATTCAGCCCGCACGCAATAACTTAGAGCGCGCAGGCCTATCGGACTGGGTGAATATTTATCAGGGCGAACTGCAAACGTTCCATCCGAAGCCTGCCAAGGGACAAACCGGCTTAGTAATCGTCAACCCGCCCTATGGTGAACGCCTAGGTGACGCGGCCAGCCTGTTGTATTTATACCAACACTTAGGTGCGCGCCTGCGTGAAGTTTGTCTAGGCTGGCAAGCGGGTATATTCACCGGCAACGCAGACCTGTGTAAACGCATGGGCCTGCGCAGCCATAAGCAATACGCTTTCATGAACGGCGCACTTCCCTGTAAGTTGGTATTGCTGAATATTGTTAACGCACAATTTGTGATCGAGAAAAGCGCCTCTGAGCGCTTAATGCTCAAAGCAGAAAAACAAGCCAATGAGGCAGGCAGCGACGCAGAATCAACGGCCGAATCAGGCACAGGCGAAACAGAATTAATGCTGTCGGAAGGCGCGCAGATGTTTGCCAATCGCCTTAAGAAAAACCTCAAAAAACTCCGCAAGTGGGCACGCAAAAATGACGTCAGCTGCTACCGCCTCTACGATGCGGATATGCCCGAATACGCCGTTGCCATCGACCTGTATGGGGATATGGTGCACGTACAAGAGTACGCACCACCCAAGACGATCGACCCCGCTAAAGCCGAAGTGAGATTACTAGATGTAATCGCCGCTATTCCAAAGGCATTAGATATATCCCGTGAACAGATCGTACTGAAGCGCCGCGAGAAGAAAACTGGCCGCAACCAATACGAAAAGCACGCAGAAGAAAAGCAATACATGTCGGTAGAGGAAGGGGGGGTTAGATTGCTGGTCAACTTAACCGACTACCTCGATACAGGGCTATTCCTAGACCACCGCCCTATGCGTTTGCGTATACAGCAAGAAGCGGCAGGCAAGCGCTTCTTAAACCTGTACTGCTATACCGCCACCGCCACCGCCCACGCCGCTATGGGTGGCGCACGTACATCGACCAGCGTTGACCTGTCCAACACCTATTTAGAGTGGGGGCAGAAAAACCTCAGCATCAACGGCTTTGGCGGTAAGCACCAGATGGTTCGTGCCGACGTGCTAACGTGGCTACAAGAAGATCGTGAAGAGTACGATCTAATCTTCTTAGACCCACCAACCTTCTCTAACTCCAAACGCACCGACGATGTATTTGATATACAGCGCGACCACGCACATATCATCGAGCTAGCCATGCGCCGCTTAAGTGCCGGCGGCACACTGTACTTCTCGAATAACTTCCGTCGTTTTAAAATGGATGATGTTGTTGAAGTGCGCTATCAGGTGGAAGATATTACCAAGCAGACGCTAGATATGGATTTCGAGAGGAACCAGAGGATACATAAGGCTTGGAAGATTGAGCATAAGGATTTTTAGGAAGGGTGGTAGCCTATCCACATTTGATGCGGGTAGGCATGTAAACATGCTAATTAATCCGCACAGACAACCCACGCCCAACCCCATAATACTGAATCCCCAACTCCGCCATTTTCTCTGGCTCATAAAGGTTGCGCCCATCAATGATCACAGGATTATTCAGTGCTCGCTTTAGCTCTTCAAAATCCGGACTACGGAAGGCTTTCCATTCGGTACAAATAACCAGCGCATCCGCCCCCGCCAATGCCGCATAGGGGCTATCAACTAAGGTCAAATCGTCACGCTCACCAAAGATGCGGATAGTCTCCTGCATCGCTTCTGGGTCATAAGCCGTAGCGCTTGCCCCTGCATCCCATAGAGACTGCAGCAGCACTCGACTCGGTGCGTCACGCATATCATCGGTATTGGGTTTGAAAGACAAACCCCAGACAGCTATTTTTTTGCCCTTCAGCTCACCCTGTAATGCCTTGCTTAGCTTAGTAAACAAGGTAGTTTTTTGGCGCTGATTAACTTCTTCTACTGCACCCAGAATATTCGCGGGTATATCATTAGCAAGCGCCGTCTGGCGCAGGGCCTGTACATCTTTAGGGAAGCAAGAGCCCCCATAGCCCGCGCCGGGATAGATAAAGTGATAACCGATACGTGGGTCAGAGCCGATGCCGCGGCGCACTGCTTCGACATCCGCACCGACCTTTTCAGCAATATTAGCGATCTCGTTCATAAAGCTGATTTTGGTTGCTAACATCGCATTAGCCGCATATTTGGTCAGTTCTGCAGAGCGTATATCCATAACAATGATGCGATCGCTATTGCGATTAAAGGGCGCGTACAACTCCCTCATCACGGCTTCTGCACGGGCAGAGTCTGTGCCAATGATAACTCGGTCGGGTTTGTTAAAGTCATTTAAGGCCGCGCCTTCTTTTAAGAACTCAGGGTTGGAGATAACATCAAACTCTATGTCTTCATTGCGCTGTTCTAGCACGCCTTTGATAGCCATGCGAACCTTATCGGCCGTGCCTACAGGCACGGTAGACTTATCGACCACCACCTTGTAGCCGTTTATATGCTCACCGATAGTGCGTGCCACGGCGAGTACATAGCGTAGATCAGCAGAGCCATCTTCATCGGGAGGCGTGCCCACGGCAATGAAGATCATCTCGGCAAACTCAACTGCCTGCTGGGCGTCGGTGGTAAAGCTGATGCGCTGGCTTTGAATATTGCGGGCTAATACCGAACCTAGGCCTGGCTCAAAAATAGGTACATTGCCGGCTTGCAAGCTGGCCACCTTGGCCTCATCCACATCCACACAAACCACTTGGTTGCCCGCGTCAGCAAAGCAACCGCCTGTTACTAGGCCTACATATCCACTACCAAATACTGCTATTTTCATCTCTACGCCTCGAGAGCTCCGCACAAACGATCTTTCCCCCTCATGCGGCGTTAAAATCGTGCTCAAATGCTCATTTATTACATATAAACTGCGCTTTTCCGCGCGCTTTTGCCTTGTCTGAGAAAAAAATCTCCCTCGTGCAAAGCTCTCTAATTATAATATTCTTTAAACCAGCTCATAAACTTCTCAACCCCTTCCTCTATAGACGTACTGGGCTGGTAGCCCACCGCCTCGGTCAAGCTGTCGATATCCGCATAGGTATCTTTTACGTCGCCCGGCTGCATGGGTAACAGGTTTTTCTCTGCTGTTTTACCTAAGCCTTTTTCCAGCTGCTCAATAAAGTACATCAGCTCAACTGGCTGGTTATTGCCAATATTGTGTACCTCAGCAGGAGGCGTCGCCTCAACAGGGCCGCGATCTAACAAGCGCACGATGCCTTCGACGATATCGTCGATATAGGTGAAGTCACGTTTGTGGTCGCCAAAGTTGTATACATCGATGGCTTCATCGCGCTGAATTTTTTCAGCAAACTTGATCGGCGACATGTCAGGACGGCCCCAGGGGCCATACACGGTAAAGAAGCGCAGCCCTGTCACGGGCAAGCCGTATAGATGGGCATAGGTATAGGCCATCATCTCATTGGACTTCTTGGTCGCCGCATACAGGGACACAGGGTTATCGACACGCTGGTCTATGCTAAAAGGAATTTCCTTATTCGCACCGTAAACCGAGCTGGAAGAGGCATAGATCAGGTGTGGAGCCTTAGCATGGCGACAACCCTCTAAGATATTTAAAAAGCCCACTACATTACTGCTGATATAGGCATGGGGGTTTTCTATTGAGTAGCGCACACCCGCCTGCGCCGCCAAGTGTATGACTTGATCAAAGCTGTTTTCTGCAAACAGCGCTTCCATTGCCTCGCGGTCAGCCAAGTCTATTTGATGAAATTTGAAATTTTCATACTCACCAATGTCGGCCAAGCGTGCGTGCTTAAGCTTAGGATCATAGTAATCATTAATAACATCCAAGCCCACAACCTCGTCGCCGCGAGCGAGCAATCGCTTGCTAACTGAGTGACCAATGAAGCCTGCGGCTCCGGTAACTAATATGCGCATGACAACGCTCCCATTACTGCCCTAAAAAATGTTGTTGACTGAGCCAGTCTAAATACTCTGGCACGGCTTGCTCGACCGACTTGAAATCAGCGGTATAGCCCGCTGTACGCAATGCATTCATATCTGCCTGGGTATAACTCTGATAGGCCCCCTTCAGCTTGTCGGGGAAGGGAATGTATTCCACTTCCCCGCTACCGTGGTACGCCACTACGGCATTGGCAACATCGTTAAAGCTTTGGCTGCGGCCTGTGCCACAGTTAAAGATACCGCTTACACTGGGATTTTCCCATAGCCATAGATTCACATTGACTACGTCGCCAACGAAAACAAAATCACGCAGCTGCTCGCCGTTGGCATAACCATCAACACCTTCAAATAAGCGGCATATGCCATTGGCTTTTATCTGGTTATTAAAGTGGAAGGCCACACTCGACATACCGCCCTTGTGCTGCTCTCTTGGGCCATAGACATTGAAATAGCGCAAGCCGACAACCTGCGACTGAGCCGACGGCAGTATTTGACGTACGTACTGATCAAACAGAAATTTAGAGTAAGCATATACATTCAGTGGTTTTTCCACTTCACGCTGCTCTACAAATGTATCGCTGCCGCCATAGACCGATGCGGATGAGGCGTAGATAAAGGGAATTTTCTTTTCTAGGCAATAGTGCAAAACGTCTTTGGAGTATGCATAGTTATTGTCCATCATCATCTTGCCATCCCACTCCGTGGTATCTGAGCAAGCGCCTTCGTGGTAGATAACTTCAACGGGAGCGCCAAAACCCTCGCCACTGACGATACAGGTAATGAACTCATCCTTGTCCATATAATCCATGATCTCGCAGTCTGCGAGATTGAATATTTTTGTGCCGTCAGTTAAGTCGTCTACCGCCAAAATATCAGTGCGGCCGCGCAGGTTAAGGGTTTTAACGATATTGCTGCCGATAAAGCCAGCGGCTCCAGTTACTATTATCATGATACTGCCTTTAATTTTTTGGCGGGGTAAAAAAAGCGGTGAATGTGACCCGATTAACAATCCAGCTGGTTTTCCTCAAAAAGCGAGAAAATTGAATGCTTAAGCTCTTCTTATGTTTAACTCTACCTGAAATCATACTCTCGGAGCTTAAATCGCTGTCTATTACCGTGTAGGGAGACAAGCCATACAACCGCTGCTTGTGCTCCCAGGTTTTTTTAATCATCACATCTACGGGAGCATCTAAAATTTTGGCCTTCCGTATAAACTGCTTTGCTACGCTCGGATTTATTGCGTAACACATCAAGCTATGTGGCATCTTGGTGTAATAGAGTAACTTATAATCGCCTATCGACTTAACTAACCTACTCTTACCCGACCCTTCAGACTGTAAACGAATATACCCGTACTGATCAATTTCATCAGCAACAATAGACACAGCGCTATGAAACCCTTCCGTCAAGTAGAAGTCATCCTCCATTATCATGATAGGTTCATCTAGCTCTACACACTTTTCCCACAGAGCCAAGTGACTGGCATAACAGCCAATCTCCCCTTTAGCTGCCGTTCTCCCCGTATTGATTTGAAACTCCCTTTCGTCGTATTTTTCAAAAAAATCAGAGTAGTCATCAACTACGGACTGAGCATCAAAAAAGGAAAACTCAAGCCCTGCTTCATTCAACTGCTCAATACAGCTCGCTCTACGCTGAGTTGCTTTCGTTAAGCTAATAACAAATATATTCATACGCGACTGCTCTCTAAGCACCTGCCAATCATGTTTTTTTACGTATTGAATCAATGATTGAGCTGGTTGAGCAACCATCTACAAAGCTAAGCACCTTCACTTCACCGCCATTAGCCACCACAGCTGCACCACCGGCAATGTCTTCGGGCTTATAGTCTCCGCCCTTGACCAGAACATCCGGCAGACAAGCTTCTATCAAGCGCTGGGGGGTGTCCTCAGTAAACGGTACTACCCAATCCACACTTTCCAAGCCAGACAATACCGCCATGCGCTGCATCAGCGCATTAACAGGACGCTCTGGGCCCTTAAGTCGACTCACCGATTCATCGCTGTTCACTGCAACAATTAAACGATCACCCTGCTCTGCCGCTTGGGACATATAGGCCACATGACCTGCATGTAAAATATCAAAACAACCATTGGTCATAACAACACGCTCGCCAGCAGCCTGCGCCTGCTGAATCAACTGCACCAAATCAGCCTCTTGCATCACACCACGCTTTAGCGGTGCGTGCTCTAACATTGCAGTTTGAAGCTCTTGTACTGAGGTCGTCGCTGTTCCGACCTTGGCCACCACAATACCCGCGGCCAGATTAGCCAACTGAGTAGCTTCAACTAGGCTTTTCCCTGCTGCCAACGAAGTCGCCAAGGTGGCAATAACCGTATCCCCCGCCCCCGTCACATCAAATACTTCGCGGGCACGAGTGGCTTGAACAAAGGGCTCGGCATCGCGCTGAAATAGCACCATGCCTTTTTCACTGCGGGTGACAAGCAAGGCATCTAGGTTTAGCTCTGCACGCAGCGCCTCCCCTTTGGTGACCAAGTCTTCATCATCAACGCAAATACCGACTACCGCCTCAAACTCGGACTGGTTCGGTGTAATCAAAGTCGCATTGGTATAGATACTGAAGTCAGTACCCTTGGGATCGATCAAGACATGTTTCCCCTGAGCCCGCGCCATGGATATAAGCTCTGGCACGTTGCGCAAGGTACCTTTGTCGTAGTCCGACAAAATTACCGCCTGACACTGCTCTAGGTCTTTGGCGTACTCCGCCAATCCCTGTTGGCCTTCGGTGGCAATGAAGCCATCTTCAAAGTCTAAGCGGATCAACTGCTGATGACGACTCATCACACGCAGCTTTGTCACTGTATGGCTGTTGGGCACCACCAAGAAATCACAGTCGACTTTATGTTCGCTCAAGTGTTGCTCTAAGACCTGTGCAGACTCATCATCCCCAACCAAACCCAGCAAACCTACTTGGCCTCCTAGAGAGGCAATATTGAGAGCTACATTACCTGCCCCACCGGCACGCTCTTCAGCTTCTTCGACTTTGACCACAGGTACAGGTGCTTCAGGCGAGATACGCGAAGTGCCTCCATGCCAGTAGCGATCGAGCATAAGATCACCAAAAACAAGTACTCGGCCAGCAGAAAATATTGGTAGTTGTAGTTTCATAGCTGCATTTTACCCGATTTTACTAAAAGCTATTTAATGTTTTAGCTAATAACAACCATTAAATTGCCAAGTAATCTCGCAAATCCAACCAGCCAAGCTCAAATAAACTTTTGGTAGTCGAAAGAGCTACTGTGTAAATGTATAATCACTTAAATCAGCCCTTATAACTAAACACAGGACCATCATGAGAATTTTAGTCGTAACCAGCTCTAAAGCAGCGGCAAATAGTTTTAGGCCAGAAACTGAAATTTTCTGCGGCCTAGCCAAAGCCGGACACCAGGTTACGGTTATGACACGAACCAGCCCCGAGCAAGTCAGTACCTATGTGGAAGCAGGCGTTACGGTTATCGACGGGGAGCCCAAGAAAAAGGTGTGCATTGAAAGCATTAAAAAAATACGCACAGAGCTATCCAAGTACAACTACGATATTGTCTATGCAACTAATTCAAAGGCCATCCCCAACGCAGGCTTTGCCTGCATTGGTTTTAAAGCAAAATTAGTAGTATACCGGGGGACAACTGGCGGGCTATACAGGCATGACCCCAGCGCTTACCTGACCATACTGCACCCCAGAGTTAACGGGGTCGTATGTGTCTCGAACGCAGTTAAAGACGATGTATCACTACGGGTATGGGGCAACAATCGTAACGTCGAGACCATCTATAAAGGCCACAACATTGAGTGGTACCAGGATATTCAAGCGGCAAACTTATCCGAATTCGGCATAAAAACTGGTGATTTCACCGCCATATGCGCCGTTAATGCTAGGCCGAGTAAAGGCATAACTGTCATGCTTGAAGCCGCAAAAGAATTAGCCCGCATGAACAACTTCCACTTACTATTGGTTGGTAAAAATATGGATGAGTCTCCCTACAAGGAGCTCATCGCAGATAGCGGCATGCAAGAAAGAATACACCTTACAGGCTATCGCTATGATGTACCCGAACTTGTTAAGGCTTGCAATGTATTAGTTCAACCGTCCATTAGTGGCGAGGGTCTACCCAGAGCAGTAATGGAGTCCATGGGTATTGGGACTCCAGTGGTCATCACAACAACTGGGGGGGGCAAGGAGATAATTGAAGACGGAAAATCAGGCTTCATTGTACCAATAAAATCTCCGAAGGCCATTGCCCTTAAGGTGCAAGAGCTAGCTAACAAACCAGAGCTAGCTAAAAAAATGGTCGACATTAACCAGCAAAAAATCAAAGGCGATTTATCCTCAACGGCAACCGTAGACAATTATATCCGCTACTTCCAATCCCTTATAGCGGAAGATAAATAACATGCCTGCGCAGCGGTATTTATTCTATATATCTCAAAACTATAGCTTCGCCATTCTGCGCCCACTGCAACGCGTAATACTCGAGCGTCAACACGAGGTTGCATGGTTTGTTGAAGGCAGTGACGTCACATCAGACTTCTTTTCCCCTGAGGAGAACCTATTGCACAGTGTCGAAGACATATACACCTTTAAGCCAGACGCTGTACTCTATCCAGCCAATATTGCTCCCACTTTTCTACCAGGTATCAATGTAGCTATATTCCACGGCTTTGACGCAGGTAAACTTGACTCGAGAGGACTTAACGATCACTTTAAAGTTCGCAATTGCTTTGACCTTTATTGCACACAGGGGCCAAACACTACAAGTCAGTTCAAAGCACTGCAAAAACAACACCCTCACTTTACAGTTCATGAGACAGGCTGGTGCGCACTGGACCCCTTATTCCCCCCGCAAAAACCTAGTGGCAAGAACAACAAGAAGCACATACTGATGTGCTCGACATTTTCAAAAAAACTGAGTTGCGCCCCACTTTTATTCGACAAAATAAAAGCGTTAAGTGAAACAGGAAGGTGGCAATGGAGCATACAATTTCACCCCAAAATGGACCGGGCCACTGTAGAAAAGTACAAATCCATTCAAAGTGAACACTTATCATTCGTAGAGACTAGTAATGTCATCCCGTTGTTGCAGCAAGCTGACATCATGCTTTGCGACACCTCCTCTGTGCTTATTATGTTTGCATTACTCAACAAGCCAGTAGTGACATTCAACAACGCCGCCCCGAAAAACTATATGATTAATATAAATTCTATTGATGAGCTAGAAAATGCACTAGAGAAGGCCTTAACCCCCCCCGCTGAACTTATGCATGAATTAAAAAAATTCATTGATGAGACCCACCCATTACAAGACGGAAGATCTAGCTATAGAGTTTTAGAAGCCATAAATTCCGCCATTAGCAAGCCAGCCGTAAATAAAAAACCTTTTGATATATTGCGCCAACTAAAAATCAGAAAAAAACTAAATTACTGGAAAGTACAATGGTAGCCCCCCCCCCTAATGCAAGACCTAAATTATCTGTATGTATAATTTGCAAGAATGAAGAGAAAAAAATAGAGGCCTGTCTAGCGTCAGTGGCCTGGGCCGATGAAATCATCCTTCTCGACTCCGGAAGCACCGACAATACTATTGACATAGCCACGCGCCACACAAAAAACATTCACGTACGTGATGACTGGGCTGGATTTGGCGAACAAAGGCGGAGAGCTGAAGACCTGGCTAGTAACAGTTGGATTTTCGCGCTTGATTCAGATGAAATAGTAACAGATGAGTTACGCACCGAGATACAGGAGCAACTGCTCTTGGCGCAGCCTGAAAATGTTTACGTACTTAATAGACTTACCAATTTTTGTGGAAAATTCATCTATCACAGCGGCTGGTATCCCGACCCTATTGCGAGAATTTATAATAAAAACCACTACCGCTATAACACAAAACTCGTCCACGAATCTCTAGAGTGCGGTGGTGCTATAAAAGTCAACTTAACTAAAAACTTACTTCACTATACATTTGACGACTTAAACAACTACTTAATAAAGAGGAATAAATATGCAGCGGAGTGGGCTAAGGAGCGGTATGAAAATGGAAAAAGTGCACATATACTAAAAGCGATAAGCTCCTCATGCTTTGCATTCATTCGACACTATTTTTTGCGCAGAGGGTTTCTAGATGGCCATACAGGCCTACTCATATCGGTCATACAAATGCAGTATACTTTCAATAAATATATGTTATTGATTCACATGCATAAAAAAGAACACCCCGCCGACAACTAGCAGAGAAAAATCACCCTTTCAGTTTATGCGCTGAAGTGTGAACTGAGGCCAACAAAAAACCCACTAGTAGCACCCATATAGAAACAGCTTGAGAACGTACAAATATTGCCTCTGTCACCCCAAACAAAGCATAGCCCACCGTCACAACAGCTAGCGCTAACGCACTGAAACGAACCTCTCTGGGGGTAGCACTGCCACGCCAAAGAAAGGCGTAGCGTAATAGTAGAAAATACATAGCCATCAACAACAGAATGCCTACGCCCCCCCTACTAGCCAATATAAAAAAGTAATCGCTATGACTATGACTGTGTATAGATATGCTTTTAGAGTAAATTCCCTCTGCAATTCCCTCTGCAACAAAATCAGAATAGCGCCCCTGTCCCAGCCCCGATACGGGTGAATCTAACCAAGCATCTGTGGACACCCTCCACATTTCCAAACGCTGTCCCAACGAGCCTTGCACAAGTCCACTTTGAAACTGGTTAAGCTCTTCACCTATCGAGCTAATTCTGCTTTGCACGTTCAACTGGGGAGTACACAATAAAGCAATGACCAATAATATAGGAGACACTATAACTATCAGCCGTAAAGTGAAATTCAGCACACCCCAGGCGCTATACAACAAAATCACCGAAATAACAGGGATAGCCAGCCACGCTCCTCGGGTTCCTGATGCCACTACTGCAAACATACCTAAAATAGACGCCAATATAGCAAAGGTTGCCCATGCTCTTCTATTAGTACTATAGAAATAGGCCGAGGCTATCCCACTGAACGCACTATAAATCAATGATATATCGCCAAACAATATGGCATTCATGGTCGCATTAGCTCTAGACACGCCAAGCCACATTAGCTCATATATTGCAGTCATCCCTGCGCCTAAACTGGCAATACAAATACCCACCCAGAAATATTTTACTGGTGGTCTAGCGTATAAAAAAAACAATAGTACAGGCCACAATAAAAGTAGTCGCCCCATGCGCCCAAGCTCGCGCCAGCCCTGATAGTTGTACCCTTTAACAAAAAACATAACCAGCGCAAAAACAACATTAAGGCAAAAAATACATGCTATCCACTTATGCTCTACAGGCAACGGAGCACGTTTATCGCCTGCAATAAATACTATAGATGATACAAGAACAATAAAACCAAGAAAGATACTAGCACTCGGCTCAACAAGCACCGAAAAAACTGGAAACAAACAAGCAAAACCAATAGCCAAGTACTGGCTTGCCTGGCCCACTATACATGTAACGTTCACAATTAAACGACTGTCAGCCAATTTTCATTTTTCCCGCTCACGCCCTCAACCAGCTCAAAATAAGCTTTCTGTAATTTAGCCGTAATCGGTCCACGGGTACCGTCGCCGATGATGCGGTTATCTACTTCACGAATAGGTGTAACTTCCGCGGCAGTACCGGTAAAAAAAGCTTCGTCGGCGACGTAGACTTCGTCGCGGGTGATGCGCTTTTCTTTGATTTCGTAACCCATCTCTTTTGCCAAGACAAACAGCGTATTGCGGGTGATTCCATCTAGTGCTGAAGTCAGGTCTGGGGTAAATATTTGGCCATCGCGCACGATGAACATATTTTCGCCGCTGCCCTCGGCAACAAAACCATCAACATCCAATAACATGGCTTCGTCGTAGCCATCTTGTAGAGCTTCTTGTAGGGCCAGCATCGAATTAATGTAGTTGCCGTTCGCCTTGGCTTTACACATGGACACATTGACGTGGTGGCGGGAGAAGCTAGACGTTTTGATGCGAATGCCCTTATTGATACCGTCGTCACCCAAGTAGGCGCCCCACTCCCAGGCCGCAACCATCACGTGGGTTTTTAAGTTATCTGCACGCAGGCCCATGCCTTCTGATCCGTAAAACACCATAGGGCGAAGGTAGGCGCTCTCAAGGTTATTCTCACGTACGCAGGCTTTCTGTGCTTCGTTAATTTCATCTTGAGAAAACTGAATATCCATATTCATGATCTTGGCAGAATTAAACAGGCGTTTAGTATGATCTTCTAAGCGGAAGATAGCCGGGCCTTGGTCGGTCTTATAAGCTCGCACACCCTCAAACACCCCCATACCATAGTGTAATGTGTGGGTAAGTACATGAATTTTGGCTTCGCGCCAAGGAACCATTTCACCATCCATCCAAATCAGACCATCGCGGTCAGACATCGCCGTCATACTATCTCCAAAAACTATGCTTACTAATTCTGTTCTGGCAGCATAAAACGCTGCCAAATTTGGGCAACTGCATCCACTACTGGAGCGAGTTCGCCAGGGTCTTGCACGATCGACTTTCGTTTATCTAGCGCAAGGCGGTGTATTTTAGCGCGAATAACTCGATAACTCTCTATTAAAGTCAAAGAATCTTGCTCTGAAAGTACTCCAAACTCTGCCGCGAGCTGCAATATACGAATATTATCTGTCCATTGTGTCAGCTTAGGGTGTTCATTAGCCCACCCCAACACTGCGTACTGAACAATAAACTCAATATCCGTTAAGCCTCCTCGGTCCTGCTTTAGGCTGAATTCCCCGCCTGTTGCACCTAGACTAGTGCGCATTTTCTCACGCATTTCCACTACTTCACGGCGCAGCTCTATACGATTGCGAGGCTGGCAAAGCACATCTTTACGCACCGACTCAAACTGAGACTGCAACTCCGCGCTACCACAGACAAAGCGGGCCCTTACTAGGGCCTGATGCTCCCAGGTCCAGGCCTTTTCTCGCTGATAAGAGGCGAAGCCCTGCATACTTTTCACCCACTCTCCCGAATTACCATCAGGGCGCAAGCGTGTATCGACTTCATACAGAGATCCATTGCGGGTTTGAGCATTCATAACCAGACTGAATTTTTGTGCCAGCCGAGCAAAAAACAATGTGTTATCTATCTCGCCCTTACCATCGGCTCGCCCGCCGGTATATTCGCGTTCACCGTGGCTGTCGTGCAGAAAAACCAGATCTAGGTCAGAGGAATAACCTAGCTCAATGCCCCCAAGCTTGCCGTAGGCAATGACGGCCATACTCGGATTCTGCACTCCCCCACCACTCCAACAGTGAGGAAAGCCGTGACGCTGGGTCAGCTCTATCCACGCCAAGCGATAGGCCTGCTGCACGATCACTTCAGCACATTGAGTCAGGTGGTCACTTATTCGCATTAAAGGCAATTGATTAGTGACATCCATGGCGGCCACACTCAGCGTATAAGAGCGTTTGAAGCTGCGCATCACATCCAACCCGCCTTCAAATTCAACAACCGATTCCAGCTGGCCAACCAAAACAGCATCTAACTCTGGGCGCTCGGGCAGGGAGTACAACAGCCGTGTATCGATTAACTGATCTAGCAAGGCGGGCTGTTGCGTGAGCTTTTCAGCCATCCACTCGCTCTGAGAGAGAAACATTAACAAGCGACTTAATGTCTTGGGGTTTTCTTGTAGCAGGACTAGGTACACCGAGCGACGCACTACCGCTCGTACAAAATCGAGCGTTCGGGTAAAAGCCACTGTTCTATTTTCTTGCAACTCCGTCAAGCTACACAGCAATATTGGGATAAAGCTATCTACCCGCTGGCGCGCGTCACTCGTCGATTTTTGGTATAGAGATGATCGCTGTAAGGCCTGCAAGCGCCGCCACACTTCTTCGGGCTCGGCAAAGCCTTGCTCGGCCAAACGCACCTGCCAACGCTGGGGAATACTTTTATCCGGGCCTAGCTCTCCGAGAGCGCACCACAGCAGCTGCCAATCATCCTCCCCTGCCACCGTCTGCTCCGGAGCGAATACCTCAGCAAACTGCTGTGCAACCAAGTCTCGATATATATTTAACTGTAGTAAGAAATCCGCCCAGCCCGCGAAACCCATTGCATAGGCGAGGCGCGTCTGCTCCAGTTCACTTTCAGGCAGGTCATGAGTCTGTGCGTCAGCAACCATCTGCAGGCGGTTCTCAGCTAGGCGCAAGAAGGTGTAAGCAGTCAATAAAGACTCTACAACCTGACCCTCCAGCAGGCCACCCGCATTCAGCTGTGGCAACACCGTAACTATACTGCGCTGCTGCAGTGCTTTATTTTTGCCCCCGTATATCAGTTGAAATGCTTGGCCAATGAATTCCACTTCACGAATACCACCACTACCCAATTTGATATTACCCTGCATACCCTTGCGCTGAACTTGCTCGGCAATCATGCGTTTCAAATCGCGCAGTGATTGCACTGCAGAGAAATCCAAATAACGTCTAAAAACAAAGGGTTTGAGTAGCGCCTTAAATACAGATTGGCCCCCAGGGCTGCCCGTCAGTGGTTTCGCCTTGATCATGGCGTAGCGCTCCCACTCTCGGCCCTGAGTCTGGTAGTAGTTTTCCATGGCGGTGAAATTAACCGCCAAGGCGCCAGACTCACCAAAGGGGCGCAGCCGCATATCTACACGAAAGACAAAGCCCTCCGCCGTGACCTCATCCAGCAGCTTGATCAACAACTGGCCCAAGCGAATAAAATACGTTTGATTGTCTAGCGACCTGCGTCCATCCGTCACACCTGACTCTGGATAGATAAAGATCAAATCGATATCAGAGGAAAAATTCAATTCTCCCCCGCCCAGTTTCCCCATGCCCAGTACAATCAGTTCTTGTTCAACACCCAATTTATTAAATGGCAGGCCAAAACTGTCTTGCAATGCCTGTTTTGCATAAGCTAACGACCTAGTAACACACTGCTGCGCCAGCTCAGACAGCTCTGCCAGTGTTTGCTCTAAAGGCGCCCAGCCCATCAAGTCCCGCAGAGTGATGCGCACCATTTCGCGTTGTCGCAGCAGGCGTATACCGCTCATAAACTCGGCTTCGGGCAAGCTTATAGACAGCTCTGCCAGTCTATCCGCATAGCTAGCCTGTTCAATTAAACGGGGTTCACACAACAGCTCGTCAAACAATTCGGGGCGCATACGCAGCAAACCTAAAGCCCAGGGACTGCATAGCAGGGCTGGTTTTAGCGCCTCTAATTCCGCATGTAGATCTACACTCATGGCGTCCAGTAATTGCTGCCACGCAATCCCTGCCTCACACCAAAGTTCGTCCGGTAAAACACTCGGAAAAATGGGGCGCCAACTACAGGCGTCTGGCCAAGTAGAAGCGAAGGGGTGATTTTTATTACTCATAAAGCTATTCTAATCAGCATGGCGACAGGGCGATACCCATAGAGCTAAAAACATGCGAGTATCACTGCATCATAATAAAGGCTCATGTCATGCAACTACAACACCTACTCCGCCCTGCCCTACTGTTGACCGGACTCATGCTGCTTGGCGCCTGCGCCAGTACCCAGTACATGCGTGTAGACCATATACCTGCATTGAACGGCAGCAGCAGTAAAACAGCCATGGCAGGAGTAGCAATCACTGACATCACGCCGCCGCCAGGCTTGCCTAAGTCAGGCTATTCCATCCTTGCTAAAGACGGTGACGGCTTTCGCACTCGCCTGAAAGCCCGTGTGTTTTATATAAAAGACAAAGACGGCCATTCTACTGCCTTAGTACAAGCCGACTTGCAGGGCACCTCACTGATGCTACATCACAAGGTAGCCGAGCTAATCGCACGCAAAACCGATGTCAGCGCAGACCGTCTGGCCATACTCGCGACTCACACCCACTCCAGCCCGGGCAACATTTTTGCCAGTAACTTCTACAATAAGCACGCATCCAACGGCAAAGGGCTAGAACTCACTTACTTCGACTTTCTCAGCACACAAATCGCTGACGCCATCATCAGTGCCTATGAGCAACAGCGCCCAGCAAAAATTGCCACGGGTAAAAAAGACATCTTTGGCTATAACCGCAACCGCGCCATCCGCTCCTACCTACGCAACCCTGGTATGGAAAACCTAGACCGCAAAGACCCCAAGCTAGTCACCGAAGCCGTCAATCCTTCCCTATACATGCTACGTGTTGACGGCCTAGACAAAGACGGCAACTACAAGCCCATGGGCGCCTTCTCTACCTTCTCTATACACGCCACAACCTTAAGCGCTCCAGTAACGCTGTATAACGCCGATGTATTTGCCTATATGCACCGCGATGTAGAGTGGAACATCCAACGCGAATA
>Ga0105356_10000058_pt1 | contig 83746 bp, 86 predicted proteins | sample GOMGulsemesocosm_3_FD_83502 | JGI IMG/M metagenome (GOLD analysis project Ga0105356, IMG submission 83502) | Methane-oxidizing microbial communities from mesocosms in the Gulf of Mexico - GOM9D Gulf of Mexico | ecosystem: Environmental > Aquatic > Marine > Cold seeps | place: Gulf of Mexico...
CAAGTCTATTGCACTGTGCTACCTGAAGCCTGGTACTGCTGTTGGCACTAAAGTTGAAGTTAAAGGTGCAATCGATTGCACTGCAACTGTTTCAGAAATACCCTTTATCGCGTCTAAAATGCGCTAATGAGTCTGTTGCGATTTGCTCCACTAAAGTAGGGGCAATTTCGTTTTGTCGAAAAAGGGGCCTTAGGCCCCTTTTTTGTGTCTGAAACTTGGTCGTTAACTCAATGGTAGCTGGGTTTTTGTAACGGCTGGAAGCTGGCGCGAAGGCGAGGATTACGGCCTAGGCCTGTGTGTCTATCGAAGGTGGCTTGTCGGCTACGCCCAACGGCGATGACGCGAAAGGAATGTTTTCCAACTTCAAGAACCTCGACCAGTGTTGCGTTGACATAAAGACGGTCACCTTTCTGTAGACAAGAAAAACTATCAGAACAAAGGTCCTCATCATTAGCTGCTTTTTTTAGACGTTTTTTCATCTCTCGGTATTGGTAATTCAGGTTTTGCATGCGCGATGTGCAGCCACCCTTGTCGGGATGGTGTATCGCAGCATAGTGATGATAAAGGCTTTTTAGTTCGTCTAAAGATTCTGCCGCCGCAAGCGTTGCCATGTTTTTTCCCTGTTTTTATTTTTGCCGTTTTGCGGAAATATTTTTCCGTTCTGTGAGATATACGTCCGAATTAAGGCTTGTATTGAAATAATGCAGGGGGTGTGCCAACTTAATTGATGCAGGATGTTTTTCGCGATATCGGCTTACTTTGATCATTGGATTGGGGACGTGCTGGCAATGAAATGTAATTAAATTAAGCTTCTTAAGCTTGAGTTAAGGTGACCGTTGCTAGAATGAGTTATCGTCTTATTTAAATAATATAGCTTTAATTGTCGTTTGCTGAGGTATGGAAAGCATGGCCAAAATTTCTCCAACTGATACTTCTGTTCGGTATTATTCTGTATGGGATCGCACTACTCGCTGCTTTCATTGGATTAATGTGGTTTGTGTCCTGGGTCTTATCGCTGTTGGACTGGTCATTTTTAATAACAAAATTCTTGGTGTGAGTGGTGACGGTAAAATTTTGCTGAAAACCATCCATGTTTATATCGGTTATGTTTTTTCGGTGAATTTGCTGTGGCGAATGGTGTGGGGCTTTGTTGGCAATAAATACGCACGCTGGAAAGCTATTTTACCTATAGGTAAAGGTTATTGGTGCAGTGTAAAAGCCTATCTGAGTGGCGCTAAATCTGGCGATGCACCGCAGTATCTGGGCCATAACCCCGTTGGAAAACTGATGGTAGGTTTGCTCTTTTTGTTACTGACGACACAAGCAGTAACAGGCTTGGTGTTGGCGGGTACCGATTTATATTTTCCCCCTTTTGGAAATGAAATTGCGGAGTGGGTGGCGGGAGAGGGCGCGACAACTGAGGGCATTGCTAGCCTCGTCCCTGGATCGAAGGATGGCGTAAACCCAGAAGCATATGCTGAAATGCGGGCCTTTAGAAAGCCGATTATTACCACCCATGTGTATGTCTTTTACACGCTGCTGGCGGCAATTTTTCTACATATTGCTGCCGTGGTTATTACCGAAATCAGGGAAGGAAACGGATTGGTTTCTGCGATGTTTACCGGCAAGAAAGTAACGTCAAAAAGTCCGCTTGATTTGGATGATTAGCCCACGGTAATTTTTCCCTGTAATATTTTTTTCGTGATGTTTTAACGGAGCCTCATCTGACAAGATGGGGCTTTTTTATGGATAACGATTGATTGAGAGGTATTTAATCGTCGGAAATAAAAAGCCCAATGTTGCAATCAAATACCGTTTCAAATTGTTTACTTATTACACCACAACAATTTTGGAGATTTCAAAATGAGAACAACTTTGAAAAAGAGCGGATTGACCATTGCCGTCGCATGTTTGATGACATTATCCCCCTTATCGCAGGCCGGTAATGATGCCTCTATCAAAGGCGACTTACGCAGCAATATAAAAGCTTCAATGAATCAGTATATTGACGGTCAAACCATTAACGGCAGCATGTACCTGTTTGACGGTGCGCAGGGCAAACTGTTGAAAATGGAATTGGTTGAATTGCATGAAGGTATTATTAAAAAGGGCGATTTCTATGTTAGCTGTGCCGATTTTGTTGATCAGCATGGTAATGCCATTGATGTTGATTTTCTGGTGCGTCCAAAGCTGGATCAATTGATAACAACACAGGCTATCGTACACTCCTTCGACGGCAACAAGCGTAAATATCATCTGGAGAAGTTATAACGTGCCAGCTACGCCCGACTCGCTTCGTGAGTTGTTAAATCAGGGATACCGCTATGCGCTGTCCCTGTGCCGTGACGCAAGTCGGGCGGATGATTTATTGCAGGAGGGCTGGTTGGCTCTCTTGCAGGCCAACGGGCCACGTGAAAAAGCCTATTTGTTTCGCGCTATTCGCTCGCGTTATCTGAATCAAATTAAACGCGAGAAACTGGTGGTCATGGTGCCGCTGGAATCCGATTATGAAAATATTCAAAGTATTGAGCGCGATGAGCTGAGCAGTCTGGCGGATATGCAGGAGCTGGAACAAGCGCTTGCTAAACTCCGTCCCGTCGAGCGCGAAGCCTTGTTTCTTCACGCCGCCGAAGGTTTTACTGCCGAAGAAATTGGTCAGCATACCGGGCAGGCTCGCGGCACAGTGTTGAGCCTTATCCACCGAGCACGCCACAAATTAAAAAGCTGGATCAGCCTGCAACGGGAGGTCAAACATGGTTGATATCGATCGCTCCGTAAAAGCCTATTACGAACACGCACAATTAAGTGAAGAGCAGCTACAGAAGCTGACTGACATGCAGGACGAGATGCCTACAGTTCAAAAGGAAGTTCCTTCAGACCAACAGCAAATACCGTCTAACCAATGGCTACGCCGCAGCGCCCTTGCCGTCGCAACCATCATGGCCGCAGTGATGTTGTTTATTGTTAGTGGCCAGAATGATGTTGGTATCGTTGAACGCGTGGCGGAGGAAGTTGCAATGAATCACAACAAAGCACTGGCGGTGGAATATAAGACGGACAGTTATGAAGTCCTGTCACGGAGCATGGATAAACTGGATTTCACGCTACGTGCACCAACAGCAGGGTTCAATGAAGGGCTGGCGTTAATCGGTGGCCGTTACTGCTCAATTCAAGGTGAGTTAGCCGCACAGATTAAAATGGTTGATGAAACGGGTCGCGTTTATACGCTTTACCAAACACGCTCGAATGAAGTGCTGCAGACGATTGAAAAGGATCGCCTGTCTTTAGAGCAAGTTAATATTCAGCTATGGGAAGAGAAGGGGTTGTTGTTTGCGTTGGCGGAGACGGCGAAATAATGGGAGCCGAATTTGATAGTGATACTTATTACCCTGCTCCTAAACCTTCATTAAGTTCGATCTATAAATAGCCTTTCCATTCTTCACAGGCTTTAGGCCCGTATACTTTTGCTGATGATTTGAGTCGCTTCCTTAAGGCATCAATTGTTTTACAGTGGTTTATATTGTTTCCACCCACGCCTACGATCATCATTTCTGGATTGCTTAATAATGAGGCTATCGACTGAACAGGATTGTCATATATTGTCAGCTTTTTAAGATTAGGTTTGTTAGCTAGCCCATGGATGGATTGGATTTTATTGTAACTTAGAACAACATTCTCTAGTTTTACCAAGCTTGAAAAGGAAGAAATATCTTCAATCGCATCCATCATAAGGCCAACGGTTTTCAGGTTTGATAAATTTTCGGTGGCAGAAATATCGACTAGATTTTTACATTTATTGGCTTGTAGCTCTTCAAGATTATAAGCCTTTTCAAGGCCTTCTAGCGAAGTTAACTCATCGTTTCCTGCGACAGAGATAATTCGTAATGATGGTAGGGCGTCTAAAGTACTCAGTGAAGTAAGGTCGTTATCCTGAAGATATAACTCCTTCAACTTTGTCAATTCCCCTAGCCCTTTCAGATCTTTTACGCCTTTGTTTTGACATAGTAATCGCTCTACACTGGCTAAGTCTGAAATTGAAGTTTTTTTCATTTCTTTTATGATGCAGCCTGCGAGAGCGGGGTCTTTAATTGCAGAAAATACATGCTCGTAATTGTTGGAGCAGGAAAACAGGGTGATCAGCGATAATAGTGAGAATAGTTTAAGAGTTTTCATGTGTTGCTCCGTGCGAATATATCTAGTTGATCTGTTTTTCTGATTGCAGTAATAATTTTTCGAGACTAATTACTAAACTGAAACTCTCCACTAGAATTCTTTTTCAGCCCCAGAAAAGAAAACTCCGGAAACAGCATCGACTTTACGTAAACGACATAGATCAGCATGGCGATATTGATAGCGAGACCAATAACAGTGGGTACAGGGTCTTCGCTAAACCCCTTTAAACTGTTGGATAGCCCGACTAGTGTTAAGACAATATAGATCTGAAAGGCTTGGTATTCGTGGCGATAAAAACCAAATGCCAGTAGCAGGGGAATGGCTGCGATAAATGCTGCAAAGGTGACGGCACTGGCTTGGCTGGTTTCTAAACCCATAAAATAGCCAAGTAAACCGCTCACTAAAGCTTGGGCAAACATTAAAGTAATGAGCGCGTTATTTTTGCCGCTGTGAAGTTGGCAGAGGATTTTATCGGGCAGCGCTGCGACCATCATGGCGAGCTTTTTCTCTTTGATGCAGGATTGATCTTTCAATTGCTCAAAGATTGCTGTTTTGCTGGTGCCCTGCTTAAACCGGGCTTTGATTTCTTTGCGTAGTTCCTTCTTCTTCATGAAAACTCCATTTCCATTTGGGGTGTTCAAGAACTCTAGTGTCTTGGGCGATGAGGGGCAAGTCTTTAGGTGGAGGAAAAATTAAAACTGTCATGATCAATCTGACTCACCTGCGGCACACTGCCTTTCTTTTCAACCACCACGGCCCCGACATAATCATCAGTCGGATTAAGTTGAGCGACCAGCCAGCTTGATGCTTCTCCCGTTTCGGTGGGAAAGGGTTGAAACTGATCAGCCTCTATATTGATATCCAACGGCAATAAGCCTTCGCCGCCTCGTAAACCCACGCCCTGCGCCTTTTTGTAAGCTTCGTATTGTGTCCACAGTTTTAGTAGGGCGACTTGTTGCTCGGCTTCTGATAATTCTTCCAACTGCCTCACGACTTCTTCGGTGAAATAACGCTTGGCGAGTCTGACCGGACGTGGTTTTTGACCCATCTTTTCCATATCGATGCCTACCTCTGTACCTAATGTGACAGCAAATAGTGCGCCATCGCCAGAGTGGGTGAGATTAAAGCGAATGTCCAATTCATGTGCGTCCGGTATTAATTCCGGCTTGCCAAGTTCAGCGTAACGCAGCTGAACCTGTTGAGGGGCTGTGCCGAGGTAGTGACCGAGAATATCACGCATGGCCCAGCGGGTTTTCAGGTAGCACTGATGCAGTTCTGGATGTGTGAATTTTACAGCTTGTAAGATTTCCTGCTCGCTAGGTAGTGGCGGGAATTCCTGTTTCAGCAGTGCTTTACCACCAAAAGGAATATGCCAGATATGCAGGTCTGAGCGGGTGAGCTTCACGGTAATAATTCTCTCAATAGTCGAAATGACGGGAACGCTTTTGCCTCGGCGTAGTACCGGTGTGATGTTGATTTAATGTCGTCAAAAAAACGTAAGCAGGCTACCGCTCCGTTCTGCTCATATTAATAGATGTTTTCTGTGAAACCTAACAGCTTTTAATTGTCTTCGGCTAACTCGCTGTTATCAATCGGTTATTTCTGAATAATTAAAAAAACTACCGAAAATTCAAAAGCTGGATCACTTCTTGCACTTATTAATCCTGCAAAGGTATCGACGTACAAAGCGTCAAAATTTTGATGCCAACTAATAATAAATAGACAAGGTAGCAATACAGAGCATGGATCAATCGATGGTAATGACAAATTTACGCGGTGTGCGTAAGGGCAATCTACTGCTGCCTCTGCTGCTGCTTGTCGTGCTGGGGATGATGACGCTGCCCGTACCGCCGATCATTCTTGATGTGTTTTTCACCTTCAATATTACGCTGGCAATTGTGGTGCTGTTGGTGAGTGTCTACTCTTTGCGTCCGCTGGACTTTGCGGTATTCCCGGCGGTTCTATTGGTGTCGACATTATTGCGACTGGCGCTAAATGTGGCTTCGACCCGAGTGGTTCTGCTTAACGGACATGAGGGTGGTGACGCTGCGGGTAAGGTGATCGAGGCCTTCGGTTCGGTGGTGATCGGCGGCAACTATGTGGTCGGTCTGGTGGTGTTCCTGATTCTGATCATCATCAACTTTGTGGTGGTGACCAAGGGTGCGGGCCGAATCGCGGAAGTCAGCGCACGTTTCACGTTGGATTCGATGCCTGGCAAACAAATGGCGATTGATGCCGATTTGAACGCCGGTCTGATTACCCAGGAAGAGGCCAAACTACGTCGTTCAGAGGTCGCTAGCGAATCGGATTTTTACGGTTCGATGGACGGTGCCAGCAAGTTTGTACGTGGTGATGCGGTCGCCGGAATCTTGATTCTGGTGATTAATATCATCGGCGGCCTGGCTGTGGGCATGGCGCAGCACGATTTGGATTTCGCGACGGCGATGGAATATTACTCGTTGTTGACCATCGGTGACGGTTTGGTGGCGCAGATTCCTGGTCTGTTACTGTCCACGGCAGCCGCCATGATGGTGACGCGGGTCAACAGTTCAGAAGGTATGGGGCAGCAGGTGACGGCGCAAATGTTTGCTTCACCAAAAGCGCTGTTTGTTACAGCGGGGATTATCGGGGCGATGGGTATCGTACCGGGAATGCCTCATTTTGCTTTTTTATCATTGGCGTTGATTGCTGCTGGTGGTGGTTACTGGATTATGCATAGCAAAGAAATGGCCGAGCAGGCGGCCGCCGTTGCGGAACCTGAATTGCCAGTCGAAGCCCAGCAGCAGACTCAAGAAGAAAACCGTGAGCTGAGCTGGGACGACATGGCGCCTGTCGACATGATTGGTTTGGAAGTGGGTTACCGTCTGATCGCGCTGGTGGATAAAAATCAGGGTGGTCAGCTGTTGGCGCGCATTAAAGGGGTGCGCCGTAAATTATCACACGACTTGGGTTTCCTGATGCCGACGGTACATATTCGCGACAACCTTGATCTACTGCCGAATATTTATCGTGTCACGCTGATGGGCGTGACGTTGGCCGAAGCGGAAATTCATCCTGACCGTGAGCTGGCGATTAACCCCGGTCAGGTGTTTGGCTCGCTGGACGGAATTCCTGGCAAAGATCCGGCCTTTGGTCTGGAAGCGGTGTGGATCGACAGTCATCAGAAGGATACGGCACAATCGCTGGGTTATACCGTCGTCGATGCCAGCACCGTTGTTGCCACACACCTTAACCACATTATGCAAAAGCATGCCCACGAACTGCTGGGGCATGAGGAAGTTCAGCAACTGTTGGATGTGCTGGCAAAAACCTCCACCAAATTATCTGAAGAGCTGGTGCCCGGTCTGGTTTCTGCCAGTGTGTTGCTGAAGGTTCTGCAAAACCTGCTACAGGAACGTGTGCCCATTCGTGATATTCGTACCATCGCTGAAGCGATTGCTGAAATTGCCTTAAAGACTCAGGACCCCGGTACATTGACTTCCGCAGTGCGAGTGGCACTGTCACGTTCTATCGTGCAGGGCATTGTGGGTAATAGTGAGCATTTGGAAGTGATGACACTTGAGCCGGGATTGGAGCAGTTACTAATGAAGTCGGTACAGCAAACTCAGCAAATGGGCGATGTGGGTGAAGATTCGGCAGTGCTAGAACCTAGCATGGCTGAAAAAATGCAAACCTCTTTGATGCAGGCTGCGGAAAGACAGGAGTTGGCGGGTAAACCTCCTGTGCTGCTGGTCGCTGCGCCGGTGCGGCCTTTAATGTCGCGTTTTGTACGCTTTGGGATGGACAATGTACAGGTGCTTTCCTATCAGGAAATCCCCGACAACCGTCAGGTCACCATTGTGGCGACGGTTGGTAATTGATGTGAATAAGGACGTTGCTCTTCGTGTTAGTTGAGCAACGAATTAGAAAATTTAGTAGGACAGGGCAGAACGATGAAGCAATCAAGCGAGGAGCAAAATATGAGCGTTAAACGTTATGTGGCAGAGGATATGCGCCAGGCGCTGAAACAAATTCGCGATGAGCTGGGACCCGATGCGGTCATTTTATCGAACCGACGAGTTAATGGCGGGGTAGAAGTTACCACTTCTGTTGGTGGTGACGAAGGCGAAGCAACGGCCGCGCCCGCTACCCTGGCTGATGATCGTGTTGAGCTGAGTAGTCGTTATGATGCTCGCGGTGCCTTTGATGCGTCTAACCCAAGTGCTGCTTCGGATGCAACATCGACACCGGGTAAGCCTGAATCTGCAGAGAAAACGGTACAAAAGCAGCCTCGAGAAGCTTTTCGTCAGCGACGAGTGATTGAAAACCAGTTTGGTGCTAGTCATAACCATTCGACATCTGGGCAGGCGCAAATTGATGATACCTTTGCGCACATGATGAATCAGTCTCGCCAGCCTCAAGCGGCTAAGGGTCACCTTGATAATGAGTTACTTAATGCCATGCGTTCAGAAATTGACAGCCTGCGGCTGCTGCTCAAGGATCAGATGGAACACAATAGCGATGAACGCTGGGCGATGAAAAACCCGCTGGAGGCAGCGGCAGTGCAACGTTTGGTTGGGCAGGGTATCAGTAGTACGCTGGCCCGTAAGCTTGCACTTCAACAGGATCATGCTGAAACCATTGAAGAAACCTGGAGAGGCTGTCTGCAGGATCTGGCTGGCAGTATTCCAGTTATGGATAAAAGTCCTATGAGTCAACATGGAGTGGTTGCCATGTTAGGTGCTAGCGGGGCGGGTAAAACTACTACGATTGCCAAGCTGGCAGTACGGTATGCGCTGAAATATGGCCCTGACCAGCTGGCGTTGGTGACTACCGACAGTTATCGCTTGGCAGCCTATGAGGAACTTCGTACGCTGGGGCGCATTATTGATGTGCCAGTGCGCCAGGTTGATGAATTTAATTCGCTGAATGATGTGCTGGACTCGCTCAAACACAAATCTATGGTATTGATCGATACCGCTGGTTTTCATGTGGATGACAAAGAACGTATGCAGCAACTGGATATGTTCGAGCAGTCAAACGTGGCGATTAAAAAGCTGCTGGTACTGCCCAGCACCAGTCAGAGCAAGGTGCTGAAATCAGCCTATGAATTGATGGCTAGGGTTCAGCTGGACGGTTGTGTGCTTACAAAGATAGATGAGACTAACAGTTTAGGAGAAGTATTAAGCCTCGTAGTAGAAAATAAGCTACCGGTGGCCTATATTACCAATGGACAGAAAATTCCTGATGACATAGGAAAAGCACGCCCTGAAAAATTGGTACAGGGCCTCAGTGGCCGACAACCCAAAACTCAACATCTGGGTAGTACTCCTTTCAATACTATTAGAACGCCTGCGCCCGTTGCCGCAAGACAATATGCGCAGGCTGGAATCGTTTAGATGACACCATTAAAACAACTGGCGGTAGCTCAATGAGTGGCGTTAATCCCGTACGAGTAATTGCTGTAACCGGCGGCAAGGGCGGCATTGGTAAAACCAATGTGTCGGTCAACCTGAGCATGGCGCTATCCAAATTGGGTAACCGCGTGGTGTTGCTCGATGCCGATTTAGGCCTGGCTAATGTTGATGTATTGCTGGGATTGAAGGCCGATAAAACACTGGAAGATGTGTTGAACGGCGAATGCTCACTGATGGATATCATGGTCGAAGGCCCGGCGGGCGTTAAAATTGTACCGGCAGCATCGGGTGTGCGCTCGATGGTGGAGTTGGGCGATGCCGAGCATGCCGGTTTGATACGGGCTTTCAGCGACATTGATGATCAGCTTGATATTCTGGTGATTGATACCGCCGCAGGCATTTCCTCGTCGGTGACTAGCTTTGTGCAGGCCGCTCAAGAAGTGCTGGTCGTGGTTTGTGATGAGCCAACGTCGATAACTGATGCTTATGCGCTGATTAAGGTATTAAACCGCGATTACGACATTTTTAAATTCAACGTGATTGCCAATATGGTGAATACGCCCGAAGAGGCACAGCAGATGTTTCGCAAGCTGAGCCTAGTGGCGGATAAGTTTTTAAATGTGGCACTGCGTTTTGTGGGTGAAGTGCCCTACGACGACATGTTGAGGAAATCTGTTAAGAAAAGAGAACCGGTACTAACCGCATATCCGCGTTCTAAATCTGCTCTGGCGTTCCGGGATCTGGCGGCTGAAATTCAAAGCTGGCCGCTGCCGCAGGAGCCCAGAGGGCATATGGAGTTTTTTATTGAGCGTTTAATCCAGAGTAGAACAGGCACCTAACCGCCTAATGAGACTTATGCATAAACTGGCTATTTACTCAGATGATCAACAGCAACATCAGACCACCGTGCTGGTTGAACAGCACGCACCGATGGTAAAGCGTATTGCTTATCATCTGTTGGCGCGTTTGCCGGCAACAGTACAGCTCAATGATTTGGTGCAGTCAGGCATGGTTGGTTTACTGGAAGCGGCCCAGAAGTTTGATATCAGCAAGGGCGCCAGTTTCGAAACCTATGCAGGTATTCGTGTTCGCGGTGCCATGCTTGATGACGTGCGCAAAGATGACTGGGCTCCTCGTTCGGTGCACCGCAATGCGCGTCGCGTTTCTGAGGCCATTAAAGCTGTTGAAGGACGCACTGGGCGCGATGCTTCAGACCAGCAAGTGGCTGAGGAAATGGGTGTTCCTCTGGATGAGTACTATTCTTATTTACAGGACAGCGCGGGTACTCGCTTATTTAGTTACGATGAGGTTACGGAAGCGGATGATTCTTCATTAAAGCTGGCATCCAGTGCTGCATCAACGCCACTGGATGATGTGCAGCAGCAGGCGTTTAAAGATAGTTTAGCGAAGGCCATTGAGACCCTGCCAGAGCGTGAACGTATGGTTTTGGCTCTATATTATCAGGAAGAGTTAAACCTGAAGGAAATTGGCAGTTTACTGGGGGTGAGTGAATCACGGGTAAGCCAAATTCATAGTCAGGCTGCATTACGTCTACGCACACGTTTGGCCGATTGGGGGAATGTTTGATATGTCGGAAAGGAAGCAACCAAACCTGAATGAGGTGATGTCATGGATGTGTTAAGTATTGTTGGCATTATTTTAGCTTTCGCGGCGGTCTTGGGAGGCAACTTTATTGAGGGCGGACATGTCTCCGCACTGTTTAACTTACCGGCAGCCATGATTGTTATTGGTGGTACCTTAGGTGCCGCTATTCTGCACTCATCTTGGTCCAGCGTTTCTCGGGCGGGGAAAATTATTTTCTGGGTGTTCAATCCGCCAGGACAAAGTGTGCACCAAATGTCCGATAAAATTCTGCACTGGAGCATGACAGCCCGTAAGGAAGGTTTACTGGGTCTGGAGATTATTGTTGAGGCCGAAGATGAATATTTCGCCCAAAAGGGTTTACGTCTGCTAGTTGATGGCACAGAACCCGATGCTATTCGCCGTGCGCTGGAAGTTGATCTTTATTTGATTGAAAGCCGTGATTTAAAAGCCGCACGATTTTTTGAATGTATGGGCGGCTATGCACCCACCATTGGTATCATTGGCGCGGTAATGGGCTTGATTCATGTGATGCGTAATCTCGCGGACCCCAGTCAGCTTGGTTCGGGTATCGCCACCGCTTTTGTTGCTACTATTTATGGTGTTGGGTTAGCTAACCTGCTGTTCCTGCCGGTAGCAAATAAGCTCAAGGGCGTGGTGCAGCAGCAATATCAGTATAACGAAATGATTGTTGAAGGTGTGATTTCCATTGCTGAAGGCGAAAATCCACGCGCCATTGAAATGAAGTTGCAGGGTTACCTGGATCATAATTAAAGGTTTTTATCTCAATGAGCACTAACAGGCCCTAACATGCCACGTCGCGATAAACATACCAGTCATAATCAGGAAAACCACGACCGGTGGTTAGTTTCCTATGCTGACTTCATGACGCTGTTGTTCGCTTTTTTTGTGGTGATGTATTCGATCTCTTCGGTGAATGAGGGCAAATACAAGGTTCTGTCGGAAACCTTAATTGGCGCCTTTGCTGTTGAGGAAAAAAAGCAAGACAGTAGCTCTGAACTGATTGAACTGAGCGATTACAGTAAAAACAGTATCATTGATTTTGATGGCCGAGTGAATAAGGACGGTGATGTCACTGCCGAAGTAAAAGGTGTTGGCGATAATATCGGCATCTTGCTGAGCGCGCTTTCTGATCAGGTTGAATCAGCCTTTGGTGATCTGGTCAAAGAGGGTGAAATCACTATCAGTGGTTCTGAAACCTGGATTGAAATTTCTCTCAGTTCGGGCTTACTCTTCAATAGTGGTAGTGCCAACCTTAATCCGCGCTCTTTTCCTGTTTTGGAAGAAATTTCCGGTGTGCTGAGTGGTTATGAAAATCCCGTACATGTGGAAGGTTTTACCGATGATCTGCCGATACAGTCGGGTATTTTTCCGTCTAACTGGGAATTGTCAGCGGCTCGTTCAGCTGCGGTGGTTAGGTTGCTGTCGGAAAATGGTCTTGAGCCTAACCGGTTGGCGGCGGTGGGCTACGGTCAGTATCAACCGATTGCCAGTAATGATAGCGCCGAAGGGCGAGGGATAAATCGGCGTGTCGCATTAATCGTATCGCGTGATCTGGATGTACGCCGTGCCTTAACTGGTGTTGGGGAAGCTATTGAAGCCTCTGAGCAAAATGAAGAAAGCGGTGCGACGCCGTTCTTGAAAGAGAAAGACCGCGTTAAAGCGATTGAGCTGGAGGGCGGCGGATTGCTGTTCACTCAAGATGACGAATAACTTTGAGGGCGCTCTGAGGGTGCCTGTAGCAGGTTAGTTTTATGTGGATATGGCTATTAGGTGTTGCCCTGTTCTCCCTTCTTGTGGCTGTGGCTGCTTTTATGCAGATTAAACGCAGTACTCGTGAAGCGCAGGAGAGTGAGCAGCGCTTAAATCAGCGTATTGAAGTGCTTGAAAACGAGTTGTCAGCCATGATGGACGGCGCCTTTGGTGTGGCCAGCCAACTGCAAAAGGTCGAAAGCAACCTGAAAAGTACCGTGCAACAGCAAGAGCAGCTGCATCAGCGTGATATGGGTAATTTACCCTATAACGAGGCTGTGCGACGTGCCAGTAAAGGTGCGGATGTTGGAGAGTTGGTGGAACACTGTGGTCTATCACGTTCAGAAGCTGAGTTGGTTGAAATGCTACATAAAAAATCTTCTCCCCCTGTGATTGATGAGCCGGATGCAGCGGTTCCTGACGTTAAGTCTGGACCGGTAGCAGGTGGTGAAGCTGAACAACAAAATGACTGGCTTCAAGATGAACAGTTGGAGCCAGAAGCTGCGTCAAAAGAGCGCGTAAAGACTGAGTATTTGCAGCCAGACGATGATGACGATCCGCTATTTAGCGGTGATCTTGAGGGCGATAATTTTCAGCAGGCGCTAGAGCGGGCTCGTGAATTTCAGACCCAGCCCTCCCCCCCATCCTCAGATGCTCCGCTAGCTAGCAATGACCCAGTTGAGCAGTCGAAAGAGTCTGATGAAAGACACTAGCCACTGGGTTTTTGGCTACGGTTCTCTGATTTATAAAGTCGATTTCCCCTATCTAGAAGGCCAGCCTGCCAGTATTTGTGGCTGGGTGCGCCGTTTTTGGCAGGGTTCTCATGATCACCGTGGTTTACCTGATGCACCGGGGCGTGTTGTGACACTGGTGCCGGAGGCGGGAGCTGTTTGTCATGGCATGGCCTATCAGGTTGAAGATAGCGTACTGGCTCATTTGGATTTTCGTGAAAAAGATGGATATCAACGGGTCTTGACGCCCTTACAATTTATTGATGGTCACCAGTCTGAGGGCATTGTTTATATTGCCACGGAACACAACGAGGCCTATTTAGGCGATGCCCCTCTGTCTGAAATTGCACTGCACATCCTGCGCAGTGCTGGCCCCAGCGGTACGAATCAGGACTATTTGCTACGCCTTGCTGAATCCCTGCGCAAGTTAGCTGTCTACGATGAACATGTCTTTGAGTTGGAAGCTCTACTGTTGAATGAAGTAGGTAAACAGGCTTCCTGATTGTGGCATTGTGACTATCGAGTTATGACGTCTCCACAAATTGGTCCTATCAACTGAATTTCCAGTAATGATTGATAATGTTACGTAATAGCCCTACAGCCTATGGTTTGGTCTCGGTTTTTTTGCACTGGGTTATGGCGTTGCTGATATTCGGCCTGTTTGGCTTGGGGCTATGGATGGTGGAATTGGATTATTACGATAGCTGGTATCACGATGCGCCTGAATTACATAAAAGTCTGGGTTTGTTGGCGGCGGTTTTATGGCTGATTCGCATCATGTGGCGATGCTTTGACCAGCAACCAGAAGCGGAGATTAGCTACACTTACTGGGAGCGTAAGCTATCGGTTGCGATGCACGGGTTATTTTATGTGCTGATCGCTTTGATGATCGGTGCCGGTTATCTCATTTCTACGGCAGAGAATGCAGGAGTGTCATTTTTTGATCTGTTTGAATTACCGGCTTTGTTTGAAGCATTTGATCAACAAGCCGATGTTGCTGGCTGGATTCATTGGGCGTTGGCCTGGCTGATTATTATTTGTGCCTTTTTACATACCGCCGCCGCTCTGCGTCATCACTTTTATAGTCATGATCGAACATTGCTAAAAATGCTGGGCCGGAGGCTGTAGCTTTTTAAACAAGGTGTTTCTTGATGAATAAGAAATTGGCTACCAGCCTGCTTGTTTCAGAAAATGTTGGATTTAGTGTCTCTGCCCTGAGTGCTGATTATGTGATTGACATCAAAGGCGCCTCGCATCTATTCAGTTATGACGTTGAAGCACCAGAAAAACCACCATTGAAGTGAATGTAGATCTGGGCAGTATTGATTCCAATTACGCGGTCTCTGAAGAAATAGGCATTTGTTTGTTGGAGTAGATTCCATAGGGTTATGTCTGCCAATCCACAACATCCTTGTTAGATAAATCCTCTTATTCAAGAAGAGAGTTTATTTTTATAATGACCTGTGTGAATCCTCATCAGGGAATATGTTGGGCGCTTCTAGATAAAATATAGAGAGTAAATATTACTATCGTCTGATTAAAACCAATTTTTTTAGTCATATATTAGTTTGGGGATTTAGTTACTCTGTTGCTCCGTATTTAATTATCACCAGCACAGGGTTTATTTGTTATTATGCGCAGCTTGCGGTGGCGCGGTTGTTTGAAGCTGCGTCAGCTGTTTTATATGACGAGTTTTGAGAGAGGTTTTTATGATCTGGACGGTTTATTTATCAGGTGAGATTCACTCAGATTGGCGTGATCAAATTCAAAAGGGTGCGGCTGATCTGGAGCTGCCAATTGAATTCACATCGGCGGTAACGGATCACGCTGCCAGTGATGATATTGGCAATGTGTTGAGTACCGATGACAAACCTTTCTGGAAGGATCATCAGTCAGCGCGTATTAATAACATTCGCACTCAAACGTTGATTCAAGCTGCTGATGTGGTGGTTGTGCGTTTTGGTGATAAATACAAACAATGGAATGCCGCTTTTGATGCAGGCTATGCCGCAGCAATGGGTACGCCTTATATCACGTTGCATGCTGAGGATATCATTCATCCGCTGAAAGAAGTCGATGCTTCTGCATTGGCTTGGGCGCAAACGCCCGAACAGGTGGTGGAAGTTTTGAAATACGTCACGACTAAAAAGTAATTAAAGATAGAGCTAAAAATAATTGTTTGGTTGATGATCGACAAATTGAAGCGGGGCGCATAATGTGCCCCGTTTTTTTTTGATCGGCGTTAGACAGTCGTTATACTGACTCAATACTTTTCTATAACCAGAGAATAACTTCATGGCAGGCGCTCGCGGCGAATTTAGCTCACGGTTAGGTTTTATTCTGGCCGCTTCTGGTTCAGCCGTTGGTTTGGGTAATATCTGGGGGTTTCCAACACAGGCGGCTAGCAATGGCGGTGCGGCCTTTCTGTTGATGTACCTAATTATGGCCTTTATGTTGGCCTACCCTGCGTTGATGGCTGAATTGATTATTGGGCGTCACGCCAAAGCCAATATCGTTACTGCGTTGCGCCAGGTTTCCACAAATGGTTTTACTCGTTTTATTGGTTCTTTGACGGGTTTGGCCGGCATTATTACCGCTAGCTTGATTTTGTCTTTTTATGGCATCGTAGCTGGTTGGATGATTGCCTTGGCTGTCGCACCCTTGGCCTCGCTGGTTGGGGCAGAGGATACAGCAAGCTGGTTAACCAGCTTTAGTAATGAGCGTAACCTCGTGTTTATGCTGATCTTTATGTTGATGACCTGTTTGATTATTAGCGGTGGCGTTCGTCAGGGCATTGAAAAGTGGTCAACACGGCTGATGCCGATGCTGATTATTATCCTGTTTGGGTTGATTTGTTATGTGATGACGCTTCCCGGGGCAATGGAAGGATTAAAGGTTTATCTGCTACCAGACTTTGAACGCAGCTTTAATTTTCAGTTGATTGTGAATGCCTTGGGCCAGGCCTTTTTTTCGCTCTCGCTAGGGGTTGGAACCATGCTGATTTACGGTTCCTACATCAGCAAAAAAGAGAATATTGTATCCCTGGGACGCAGCATCACCCTGATTGATATTGGTATCGCAGTATTGGCCGGTATGTTGATCATCCCCGCCATGTATGTAGCACAGCATAACGGCGTGCAGATTTTTGATGCTACGGGCAATTTAATTGCCGAAGACACGTTGATCCTTACCGTATTACCGGCGCTATTCGATACCATGGGCAGCACCGGGATGGTGATTGGTTTTGCCTTCTTTGTGCTGATGACTATTGCAGCACTAACCTCATCGATTTCCATGCTGGAAGCGCCAGTTTCCTACGTTAGTGAAGTGCATGGCTTGTCGCGCCGAGCGTCAGCATTTCTGATGAGCGGAATAATCACTGTTATCAGCACGGTGATCGTTTTTAATTTCGATGAGTTGTTTATTTTCGTGATTACCCTGACCACTCGATATGCTCAGCCTCTATTAGGGCTTATATTGTGCTTGTTTGCTGGCTGGGTATGGCATCGTAATCAGGTACTTGAGGAAATTAAAGCAGGCTTTGAACAGGCCGAAAAAAGTCTGTTCTGGCGTATTTGGCCGGTTTATATTCGTTACGTTTGCCCACTTGCGATTCTGACGGTGTTTGGGCAGAAGGTGTTGGGCTGACCCAGACAAGGATCCCCACAGTTAAGATGCTTATGACGAAGTCTGTAATAGGCCTGGTCCCTTGTATTTTCACCTCTTTGCGTTAAGCTATCAGGCCGGATTTTCCTGTGTGGGGGGTGATTCCCCGCAAGTTCTTACTGTTTTCTACAGGCATTTTGTATGGATTTGTTTGATTTTAAAGATGGCCGTGAAGGCTATTACGGCCAATTTGGTGGTTCCTTTTTGCCGGAGATTCTTACCGCAACCGTGGAAGAGCTCAAGGCATGTTTCTACGAGTGTAAAAAAGACCCTTCTTTCTGGGCTGAATATGAGCAGTTGATGCATCAATATTCTGGTCGCCCGACGCCTGTCACGCACCTGCCCAACCTGTCAAAACAACTGGGCGGCGCGCAAATTTATGTGAAGCGTGAAGACCTTAATCACACCGGTTCTCATAAGGTGAACAACGTGATGGGCCAGGGCCTGATTTGCCAACGCCTGGGGAAAAAGCGTGTGATCGCCGAGACTGGTGCCGGTCAACACGGTTTTGCGACCGCAACCATGGCGGCCAAATTTGGTTTTGATTGTAAGATTTATATGGGTGAAGTGGACGTTAAACGTCAGCGCCCGAATGTGTTCTGGATGGAGAATCTGGGCGCAGAGGTTGTGGCAGTGAAAGACGGCCAGCGTACCTTAAAAGATGCCATCAACGAATGTATGCGTGACTGGGTCAGCAACATGGCCGACACCCACTATGTGCTGGGCACGGCCTGTGGCCCTCATCCATTCCCGGAAATGGTGAGTTATTTTCAATCGATTATTGGCATTGAAGCCAACCGTCAGATAAAAGAACTGACGGGTGGTCGTTTGCCAGATAAAGTTTTCGCCTGTGTTGGTGGCGGCTCAAATGCCATGGGTATTTTCCAGGGTTTCTTTGATGATGACGTTGAGCTGATCGGCTGTGAAGCAGGTGGGCTTGGCCCCGGTTTGGGCCAACATGCTGCGCGTTTGGCTTATCCTGATGCCTCTGTCGGTGTAGCGCAGGGCTTCAAAACCTACTTCCTGCAAAATGATGACGGTAACATGCTGGAAACCCAGTCGGTTGCAGCCGGTCTTGATTACATCGGTGTTAATCCTATTTTTGCCTATTTGTGGGAAGAAGGTCGTATTCGTTTCGAGGCGGCCACTAACGAAGAAGTGACTGAAACGCTGAAACTGGTGATGCGTACTGAAGGTTTAATTCCTGCACTGGAAAGCACCCACGCCTTTGCTAAGGCGGTTGAGGAAGCTCCAAAAATGGGCAAAGACGAAATCATTCTGATTAACCAATCGGGGCGTGGCGACAAAGATATTTTCACCGTTGCTGATGCGCTGGATGATAATCACTGGAAAGAATTCATTAAAGAGAAGGCGGTTGAATATGGCGCTTAATACTTATATCGCCGAGCGCAAAGCTATTCGTACCCCGCTGGTGATGACCCATGTAGTGTGCGGTTATCCATCCTTCGAAGCGAATATGAAGGAACTGGAAGTCATGGCTGCTCATGGCGTGGATTTTGTGGAATTACAGTTTCCGTTTTCCGAACCTTCAGCCGATGGCCCGTTGTTTGTTAAGGCCAATCAGGAGTCGGTAGCGAGCGGCACCACTGTTGCGCAGTGTTTTGAGTTTATGACGGAAGTGACCAAACGCTTTGATTTCAAAGTATTGATGATGGGTTATTACAATACTTGCTTCAAAATGGGCCACGAAAACTTTATTAACCGTCTGAAAGAAGCGGGTGGCTGTGGTTATATTCTGCCAGATCTGCCCATTGAAGAGGCGGGTGAATTACATGCTTTGTCAAAAGCTGCCGATTTAACACCGGTGATTTTGATGACGCCAACCAATACCGATGAACGCCTTGCTCAACTGGGTGCGGTTTCTGAAGGGCTGGTTTACTGTGTGGCGCGTAAAGGTGTGACCGGCACCAAAACGGACATGAGCGACGATCTGGTGACGTTTCTTGATCGCTGTCGCAAGTTCACTGATGTTGCGATTGGTGTGGGCTTTGGCGTTAGCGAAAAAGCCGATATCGATTTTATTGGCGAGCATGGCGATATTGCTATTATTGGCACCGCCGCATTAAAAGCCTGGGAACAGGGCGAAGAAGTTGCGCTGAACGCATTCTTCGATTCTTTAGGGCTGTAAACGCAGTTGCTTAAGACTAACCGAACTATTGAGTATTAAGTTATGAAACCGATGACCTGTGGCAAATGCCAAGATCAGTTTAAAAATACCGAAGTAAAAGAACGTAAATTTAACTTTTACGGTTACGACATGCGTTGCCCGAAATGCGGCACGTGGCTGGCACCAGATAGCCGATCGATATTGTTGCGTGTTATAGGCTTTGTGCTCTGGGTAGCAGGATTGGGTGTCGTGTTTTTGCTTTCTGAATCTGAGAATCCAAATAGCGACTGGGTGGTTGGTATAGGCTTTTTCTCGTTAGTGGGTATGGCCCTGTTTATGGCCAGTTATAAAGCATCCCAGTTGACTGAAAAGAAAGACTGACAGGCTTAACAAGGGTGCCAGCAATTGGCACCCTGATAATTTAAACGTTATTCCTACTTCTTTACAAACTTAGTTAATATTACAATTTGCTGACCATCAACGCGGCCTTCGATATGTTCGGCGTTATCCGGTGACAGTGAAATATTACGGACTGCCGTACCGCGCTTAGCCGTAAAGTTAGCGCCTTTTACTTCCAGATCTTTAATCAAGGTTACGGTATCACCGGCTTCCAGAATGTTGCCGTTGCTGTCTTTGTGTATTACCCGATCTTCGTCGTCCAGGCCTTCACCCGTGGCCTGCGCCCATTTCTGTGTTTCGTCGTCCAGATAGAGCATATCCAATAATTCCTGCGGCCAGCCCTCGGCACGTAGACGATTCAGCATACGCCATGCCATTACCTGTACGGCAGGTACCTGACTCCACATGCTGTCGTTCAGGCAACGCCAGTGATTGGCATCAACGTTAGCGGGGTTTTCGATTTGATCCTGACAGGTACTGCAGAGCAATACTGACTGATCAAGGCCGCCCTTGCCGTTGGGTGGCACGTCATACACCGACAGGTTTTCAGTGGCCGAACAAAGTTCGCATTTGGATTCGCTGCGCGCTTGCAGTTCAGATTCTGTGCTCATGAGAGATACCAGTAATAATTAGCGTGGAATTTTCGGTGTAGGGTATGAGCAATGTCTGATGTTGTCCAGTTTCTCGTAAATTTGCCGTTCACGGCTTGTAACAAAGCGTCACTAGCTGTTGTTTATTTACGCTGGCGCGGTTCATTTTTGAACTCTAACATTTCGTTATCTGATTTTGATGGCGCTTTAGGAGAGAAAAGGTATTTAAATTTAGGTTCGCTAAGGTTGTTTTATCTGTTGATAGTAAGTTAGTGACAGTAAACCTGGACTAAGAAAAAAGCAGTTTTTATCTGGAAGCTTAAAAGGCCTCATGGATATCAATGCTTAACCCTTCCAAGCTGGAACTTCGCCCCTCATTTCGAAGTTCCGGTTTTTTTTTATCCTTTCTAAATGTCCTGACATAAAAAGCGCCCAACGTCCCTGTCGAGTGGCCTATCCGCTTAGTAGCGTTGCAGGTTAGGTTTCAATCAGGCCTGTTATGCGTTGTTTAACGGAACATCAAGCATAGAAGGAGAGTAAGCCTTGGCGGGGGAAATAACTTTTAATAGCTGATAAAACTGAGAGCTAGTGTCGCTGAACTAAATGTAGGTTGTGTTGGGGGATTGTTGTGTATTTGTTATGGTTGTTTGATAGCAGTTGGTTTGCTGAGGTGAACGGCAGCCAGCGTATGGCTGACTACCGTTATAGCTAAAATTGCAGTGATGAGGGAAACCTAGAGAGACAGCAATACCTCCAGTTTGGCCGAGATCATGCCGCTGCTTTTACCGCGGTCAATGCTGATCTGGTGCACCTCAATGCCATATTGCTTCTGTATCTGTGTTAGCCACGTCAACATATCGTTAAAGGCAATGTTATCCAGCCAAATCCGTAGGCCATTTTCGGCAAAGGGTTCAAAACGCTTGAAGCTGATGTTGTGCGCCTGTGCCGATTGTGAGGCTAGACTGAGTATGGATTGTCCCTGCGATGGACGCGGTTGGCCAGTGTTTTGCCCGGACAGAATTCTGGCGGCACCTTCATTGGCTTGCATCCAAACCAGCAGTTCGGCGCGTTGTTGATTATGTTTGGCGGCGTCGTCGGCAAAACGATTGGCGGGCAATATTAGCAAATACACAATGATCAGTAGGGATAGGAAAGCCCCGAGTACGGTCAGTGCCAATCGATCTTTTGACGGCAACGCGGCAAAGCGTTGCTGTAGGCTATTGATGGTGAGAGTTGTCATGTTCTAATTTCCTTTACAGCGCTAACCGAATACGGCCTTTGATCCACTGCCGTTCTTTGTTGGCAGAGAGAATGCTGACTTTGACGTTGCGGGCTTCGATCATATGTTTTAACTGTTCCAGTTGTTGTACATCCTTAACGTTAATATCCACCATCATGGTCTGTTTTTTATTGTTGTAGCGCAGCTGTTGAAGCTGAGTGCTTTTGATGTCGTCCTGATTATTGAGAGCCTCTGCAACATAGCTAAACAGCGGTATAAAGCTGGAGCCTCCGAGGTTGCTAGCTTGGCCTTTGAGGTGGTTTTGCATCTGCACTTTGGCATTAATGATGCGCTTATCCTGCGGGAACAGGTCGTGATAGAGCGCGTTCACCTGTTCATCAAGTTGATTGCTTTGCTGGTTCAGGTACAGGCCTGTACCCATGTCCAGCAGCAATTTGATCAGTAAACACAGCATAACGGTCGCCGCCAGCATGCCCCATTTTGGCGCGTTGCTAATTTGACGTTTACTGGTGCTGCGGTAATCGCCGTTAAGCAAATTAATCAGTGCGCCTGATTGACCCTGTTGTAATTGGGCGAATAGCTGGCCGCAACAATAGTCAAAGTGATTTCCGATGGCCTGCTGTTGCAGGGCAATGCCTGCCACTTCAAACTGAGTGGCCAGTGCAGCAGCAGACGATTGTTTTGTATCCGAGAGTTGATGACTGATCAACAGCTTGCCAGAAGAGGGGGCTTGACCCTCTGGAAACTGCTCGAGCAGTGTGTCGGCGATAAAGGTCAGGTTGACAAATTCGGTGTTGATAACGGGTTGTTGTGGGCAGTAAAAATGAGCCCCTTGAGCATCAAGCAGGATTTCCAGTTCACTGTCCGCAGCCAAGGAGGCACTGTCTGGCAGTAGCCAGTCTGGCTCGAGCTGGTGCTCTCGTAATTGTTGTAGCCAGCTTTGCATAGCGTTGTGGCTGGCGACTAATACTCGTACCTGATCGTTTTGAACAGCTCCTGCACACAGGTGCATCTCTTCAATGGGGGTGGCAATTTCCTCCTCCACTAAAAAAGGCAGGGTGCGCTGCAGGTGGCGTTTCTGGCCCGGTGGGATGGTTAGTTGGGTTTGCAGTATGTCGGCACCGGGTGCCAGTGCGACAACCAGCTTGTCCGGAATGTCGGCAGTTTGTGCAACGGCTTCGCTCAGCGAATTGTCAGATGCGCCAGCAATTTTTTTTTCTGCATCGAAAAGAGCCCAGTCTACCGTTGTCGGTTTGCTGGTCTGAGTTGCCGATGGCAATTGAATGAAAAGAGTGTGTGTCACGGATTAACCACCTTATTCATTGAAGTGTATCTTAAAGCCTGAATAACCATGAATTATTTTTTCTCGTTGACGCTATCTTTGGGCCAGAGGAAGCGCGAGTTACGGTCACGCGATACTAGACTGATGTCACCGCTGTCGCTGTCGCGGTATAAAATGCTTTGTAGACGTATACGGCTGTCGGCAAAAATGGATTCGACATAAACCAGGAAGTAGTCACTGCTAACGCTTGCCAGGGAGGTATTAATTTTAATGCCTGCCAGCTGAACATGGGCAACGAAGGTTTCCATTGAGTCAAAGCCGTCAGCTTGCTGAGTGGGAATGAGTGCCTCTGCCTTATGTGCACTTAAATCCTTCGCTAGCGTTGCCAGGACCTGTGTTGAAGCGGTGTTGACGTTAATCTTTGTATTGCTGGGAAGTACCGTGACATGAGGCGCGGCTAACGCCAGGTGTTTGTTTCCCCAGCCCTGTAACAGTAGCAATTCTGAAAGATGCTGCAACGGTTGGTTGGCGGTACGGTAGGGTGACTCCAGTGCCAGATAGTAATCATCTTCACTGCCTAGCCCTTTAGGCAGGCTATCTTTATCAAGCCAGTCCACCAAAGCATCAAGCTGTTGCTGCTCAAGGTTAAGCGAGTTAAATAGCTTTTGAAACTGTTGGTAGACGGCTTTATTGAGTTGCCCATCGGCAGTCACCAAACTGTTGATGTTGAGTCGTGAGTTAAGGTCAACGACCTGGATTTTGAGCTGCCCCTGATCAAATTCATAAAGGGGTTTTAATTTGGCCCAACGATCATTGCGGTAGTCGAAGTCATTTTCTTCATGATCTTCATGTAACAGTTGGCGAACCAGTTCTTCACCGCCCAGGGCATATTGATAGGCCTGCGCCTGAGCCTGTTGTGCCTGATTACGCTGGATATGAAAATGAAGACGTGACACCACTTCGCTGGCAATGACCGCGGCTACGGCTGTAACCAGCAGCACGGTAATCAGTGCCACGCCCTGTTGGGTGAAGTTTGTCGATTTCATGATGGGCCCTTCAGATCCTAGAAGTCATCGGGGTCGTCGTCATATTCATCGTCATCATCATATTCATCGTCATCGTCGTCGTCATCAGAATACTCGTCATGGTCTTCTGAGCCGCTTTGTTCCAGGTCGGATTCTTCCTCGCCTACCTGAAGTGAATTGTTGTTAAGGTCAGAGGCTTGCCACTCGGAAATTTCGCTGAGTTGATAAAGGCGCTGAATGTGACCAGTAGTTTGGCTGTGCAGACCTAGCATGAAGGCGCGGGGTAAGCCTTTGCTGGAATTTCCCGTGGCTGGCCATTCGTTTTGCCACTCGCCCTGGCTGTCCATAAAACGGATTTGCAGATCATCGATGTTTTTAAGCAGTATTTGAGTCCGCGGCTTGCTGTCCTGTGGGCGGTCGAGCACGGTCCAGTAATGACGAAGCAGGTGGGGGCCGGTTGTGTCATGCTCTGTATTTATATTGCCCAGCTCATAGGCGACGCGTTGTAGCTGGCTGCGGGGTAGCCCCAACGGATTGCGCCAACCCCGTCGAGTGAGCTCAAGCGCATAATTTTCATGGGGCGCAAGCAGTGCACCTAGCTCATCGGCGTAATTGTCTCGTACTGGTCGATTGACCAGTTGTTCAAAGTCGGCGCCGATAATGTGCATGGCGCGCTCCAGCGAGCGAATTGTGTTGTGGTGGGTTTCAACTTTGCTTTGCGAGAGGATGACGATATCGAGCATACGGTAAGAAGCCAGACCGATAAGGCTGAAAATGCTCAGTGCTATCAGCACCTCCAGTAGGGTGAATCCGCAGTGTTGGCAACGTATTCTATTCATCAGTATTGGCCGATATAACCGCGTAGCGAAGATAAGTTGCCAGTGTCTTCTGCCCGTGAAACTTCTACTTCAATGCGGCGTAGCGATTTTTCACCAGTGCTGCTGACGGAGGTTTTTATGGACCATTCACGATCGAATTGGCTGACGCTGTCTTGCTTTTCACCCAGCGGCGGCCAGTCCTCATCAAGGCGTAATTCGGTGAGTTTGTTTTCGGCAATCCACAGCGCGTAGGACTTCTCCTCCAAATAGAGCGTTTGGCTGATGCCTTGGTTACTCTGTGAAAGCAGGGCTATGGCGCTGATGGCAAAGACTGCTAGTGCAATCATCACCTCTAACAGGGTAAAGCCAGTGGGACGCCTGCTAGTCGTCATGTTGACCACCCAAACGAATATCGCCTAAACCGTCACCGCTCAGTTGCATTTGCTGTTCCGTATCGGCGGAGTGCAGTTGCAGCGTGAAGGGTGTCATCTCCCCGCTGGAGAGTAAGAGCAGGGCAGGTTTTAGCGCACTCTCTTCGGCTGGCTTCTGGTTTTGCGTTGCTTCCTCAGTTTTGTTGAGTATCGTCAGGTCAATTTTTGAACCCTCTGATTGCAGGCTCAGGGTGATGTCATTGGGGAATTGGTAGGCTGAAAAGGCCTGCTGGGTTGTTTCCGTCCACTGTTCCTGTTCTTCATCAAACAGCACCACCTGATAGCCGTCAGGGGCTAATTTGAGGCCGTATTCCTGTCCCTGGAGTAGCGCCTCATCGGCGGCCAGTTGTAACACTGAACGAATGCGCTGTGCTTCCTGTTTAAGCTGTTGGTGCGGGTCACCGCCTATGGCAAGCACCGCCATGCCGGCCATCAGGCCAACAATGACCATGACCACCAAAATTTCGACCAGCGTAAAGCCACGACAGGATTTCACAGTGCGGGAGCCTGTTACTTCTCGATTTCCCAGGAAGTGATGTCGGCATCAACACCTTCACCGCCTTCACGGCCATCGGCGCCTAGCGAATAAATATCAAAACGGCCATGCGAACCGGGGCTCAGGTACAGGTATTCGTTACCCCAGCCGTCCTTGGGTAGCTTGGACAGATAGCCGTCGGGGTTCCAGTTTTTTGCTTCTGGGGAGCCGGAGGGTTTGGTTACCAATGCCTGTAAGCCTTGATCCGTAGAGGGGTAGCTGTAGTTGTCCAGTTTGTAGAGGTTGAGCGCATTGCTGACGGCCTTGATGTCGGATTTAGCCGCGCTGATGCGAGCCTCATCGGGGCGCCCCATAATATTGGGAACGACCAGCGCAGCCAGCACGCCGAGAATAACGATCACCACCATAATTTCGATCAGGGTGAAGCCCGTCATATTTTTGTGCGGTTGTTGGGAAGTGGTATTTTTCATAAATTGCCTTACAGATTTAAGTCACAAGTTGGTTCAGGTTGAGGATCGGTAGCAAAATTGCCAGCACGATCAATAACACGGTCAAGCCCATGGTGAGCAGCATAAAGGGCTCGAACAAGCCCAGTATAATACCAATGAAGTTCTGTACGTCACGTTCCTGGCTGGCCGCTACACGTTCGAGCATTTGGTCCAGTTCGCCGCTGGCCTCACCGCTGGCAATCATATGCACCATCATGGGGGGGAAATATTCAGCCTGTTGTAACGCCCGGTGTAACGAGCAGCCTTCGGTAACCTTTTGAGTGGCTTCGTTGACGCGCTGTTTAAGCCAATCGTTGGAGAGCACTTGTCCGGAAATCCTCATGGCTTCCACCAATGGCACGCCACTGGCCGTCAAAATACTGAGGGTGCTGGCAAAACGGGCGGTGTTGATAGTGGCAGCCAAACGACCAATCAGCGGAATATTCAGCAGGTGTTTGTGCCATTGCAGGCGAATATGTTTTTGTTTGAGCAGGTAGCGCCCGGCAAAGACCAGTGCAATCAGTAATAGCAGCAGGTACAGACCGTAATTGGTAATAAAATCACTCAGCACCATCAGGCCAATGGTCAGGGCAGGCAGTTGTTGGCCGGTATCGATAAACACTTCCACCACATCGGGCACGATATAAACCATCAGGCCCGAGACAATCAGAATACTTAGCACCAGCAGGATGATTGGATAGAGCAACGCCATCATGATTTTCTGGCGTGACTCATGGCTGCTTTCGGTGTAATCGGCCAGGCGATTGAGAATTTTGTCGAGGAAACCGGATTTTTCTCCGGCGGCGACCGTGGCGCGGTAAATCGCAGGAAAGGCGCGCGGAAATTCTGCCAGTGAGTTAGCCAGTGTGTGGCCTTCCAAGACCTTGGAACGCACCGCCAATAACATGCTGCGCACCTTGGGTTTGGACGTTTGTTGGGCGGCGGCGGACAGTGCTTCTTCAAGCGGCAACGAAGCTTGGACCAGGGTTGCCAGTTGACGGGTTAGCAGTGCAAGATCGCGCACACTGATGTGCGGACTAAGCAGGTTGCCGATGGATTTTTCACGCTGCTGCTTTTCGCTACTTTGCTCAACGGATAGTGGCGTCAGGCCCTTGTCGCGAAGTAGCTGGCGCATTTGTCTTGCGCTGTCGGCTTCCAGAACACCCTTTTGTTTGCGTCCCTGTTGATCAAGGGCGACATAATCGAAGGCGGCCATTTCAGGAGCCTCTGAATGAGTTTGGGTTAGCGTTCCTGACAGGTGAAATCATCTGTTTCGAGGCGAAAGGCGCAATCAATAGTGAGCTATTGATAAGGCTTTTAACAAAAAAACAGAGGATTTTAGCGGAAGGAAAGTAAGTCATAATTTGTTTAGAGACTCCTCAGCCTTCCTGCGTGACGCGCAGTAATTCTTCCAGACTGGTGATGCCAGCAAGAACACGGCTGCGGCCATCGGTACGGATGCTGGGGCTGTTCTGACGGGCATGTTTGATTAATTCGGACTCGGCGGCGCAGTTGTGAATCAAGGTGCGTAGTGTGTCATCAATCTTCACCAGCTCAAAAATGCCGGTGCGGCCGCGATAGCCAGTATGGTTGCACTTCTCACAACCCATGGGGCGGTAGATAGTGACTTTTTCGTCGGGTTGTAAGTGCAGCTTGTCGCGCTCAGCATCGTCAGGGTCGTGGTCTTGTTTGCAGTTCGGGCATAGCACACGCACCAGTCGTTGGGCGATGACGCCGATCAGGCTGGAGGACAGTAAAAAGGGCTCGACCCCCATGTCGTGCAGACGAGTGATCGCGCCGATGGCATTGTTGGTGTGTAGGGTGGAAAGCACCAGGTGGCCGGTTAAACTGGCTTGTACGGCGATTTCTGCCGTTTCCAGATCGCGAATCTCACCAATCATCACCACATCCGGATCCTGACGTAAAATGGCGCGAAGACCACGGGCAAAGGTCATATCAGCTTTGGTGTTAACCTGCGTTTGGCCGATGCCTTCGAGGTTGTATTCGATCGGGTCTTCGACGGTGAGAATGTTACGGCTTTTGTCGTTGAGTTGACTGAGCCCGGCATACAGAGTGGTGGTTTTACCGGATCCCGTCGGGCCGGTGACCAGAATAATGCCATGAGGGTGTTGCAGCAGGTCACGCAGGGTGTCGATATCCCGTTCTGTCATATCCAGTGTCTCGATATCGAGACGGCTGGCCTGTTTGTCCAATAGTCTCAGCACAACCCGCTCGCCATTGCTGGCGGGAATGGTGGAGACACGAATATCCACTTCGCGACCAGCGACGCGCAGGGAAATACGGCCGTCTTGAGGTACGCGTTTTTCGGCAATGTCGAGTTTCGCCATGACCTTGATGCGCGACACTAGCAGCGGCGCCAATGCGCGTTTTGGTTGTACCATTTCACGCAGTACACCATCAACGCGAAAGCGTACCACCAAACGTTTTTCAAAGGTTTCGATGTGAATATCCGAGGCGCCAACTTTTACAGCCTCAGTCAGCAGAGCGTTGATCAGACGAACGATCGGCGCATCTTCTTCCTGCTCTAGGAGGTCTTCTGTTTCGGGCACCGAATCGGCCAAGCTGGCAAGATCCATATCGTCGCCCAACCCTTCTACCATCAGAATGGTTTCATCGGAGCTACTTTCATAGGCCTGGCCGAGCTTTTCCTGAAACAGGTCAGCGTTGACAGTTTCGAACTGTAATGCGGTATTTAAATACCGTCTCACTTCAGCGAGGATGATCGGCTTAACCTTTTGCAGGCAGAGCACTTTGCAGGGCGTTGCGGGCGCAGGGTCAACCAGCACACCGTGGCGTTTGGCAAAGTTGAAGGGCAGCCGGATGGAGGGCTGCGCTACTGGAGGTTTCTCACTCAGGTTGTCTGTTTCAGCGATGTTTGCGTCGGATATCTCGGTCATCTTTATAGCGTCGAGCTGTCTTTCTGTGTAGTTGCTTCGCTTGACTGTGCTGCTGGGGTTTGAGGGTTCTTGTAGTCCTCAAAAACCGGCAACAAAGGCGGCTGCTTGGGAATGAAAATACGGTCGCGGTTATCGTTATACTGTTGTTGTTTGTTGCGTAAGTCATTGTAGCGTTCACTGGTGAGTGAATTGCTACGCTCTCGATCCGACAAAATTACAGGGTGAATAAACACCATCAAATTCTTTTTTTCAACCTTGGTGCTGGTGCTTCTGAATAAACGACCGAGTAACGGGATATGACCAAGCACCGGGACCCGGTTTTCAACATTGCTGGCTTCGTCTGAGATCAGGCCACCCAGTACCAGTACCTGATCGTTTTCAAGCAGTACATTGGTTTTAATGTTCCGTTTGTTGGTGACGATATCGGCTGTTGTTATGGTCGATGTAGTAATGCTTTCCACCGTTTGCTCAATGGCAAGTGTCATGGAGTCATTTTCATTGATACGTGGTTTCACTTTTAACGTAATACCGATGTCCTGACGTTCGATGGTTTGGAAGGGGTTGTCGGTTGACGAGGACTCGCTGGTAGCGCTGCCGGTGATAAAGGGCACGTTGGAGCCCACCAAAATCTCGGCTTCTTCGTTGTCCAGCGTGACAATGGTCGGTGTTGATAGAACATTGGCCGTGGAGTCACTTTCCAGCGCCCGGATCAGTGCGCGCAGTGAGTTATTTTTGAAATAGCCCAGTGTCAGGCCGCTGCCGAGTGCTGGCAGTGCCGTATCAGGTACATTGGGGGGCGTTGCGTTAAAGCCAGAAAACGTACCATTGGCCGGTGTTGAGGTTCGCCACTGGACGCCTATATCATTCAGCACACTGTCATTCACCTCAACAATAACGGCTTCAACCAATACCTGTTGGCGACGAATATCCAATTTCTGAATAACGCCTTTCATGGTGTTTAACAGTGCGGGTGGCGCCGTGATAATCAGCGCATTGTTGGCTTCGCTGGCTTGAATGCTGACTTCATTGCTGTCGAAGGGTTGGTCCTTTTCTGATTTTTGCAGGCTGCCGCTGACACTTTCTAAAATAGGGACCAGGTCAACAGCTTTGGCGTAGTAGACGTAAATAACCTGGGTGTTGCCGTCACCTGACAGCGGCTGGTCGAGTTGCTCGATCAGCTTGCTAATTTGTTTGCGGCTAATGGGGTCGCCAGTAATGAGAATACTGTTGGAGCGTTCGTCGGCAACATAGGTCAGTTTGTTATGGCTTTGCTCAGCTTGCTGTTTACCAATTAATTTATCGATCACAGAGACAATGTCGCTAGCATTGGCAAACTGTAACGAAATGATCTCAATATCAATGGTACCAACGCGATCTATATCCTTGATGATTTTGACAATTTTTGCGACGTTTTGCGCACGGTCGGCAATGATCAACGAGTTGCTCTGAGGATAGGCACCAAGGTGCGCGATTTGTGGCATCAGCGGTCTTAACAGGGATACCAGTGGTCCTGCGGCGACATTTCTTACCTTTATCAATTGCACAACAATTTCTTCGTCGAGCGTTGTTGGTCCTGCATAACCTGGGCTGGATTGTTTCGCTAATGCGTCGGGTAAAATTTTGATGGATTGATCGGTCTCGACGACGGCAAAACCATGCACCTGTAGTACTGACATGAAGACGTCGTAGGCTTCCTCTTCATCGATAGGATAGCCGGCTAGAACGGAGACCCGCCCCTTGACGCTGGGGTGCACAATAATGGTTTTATTAATGTGTTTGGACGCCCACAGAATAAGGTCGTTAATGTCGGCATTTTCTAACGATAGAGAGACCTCATCCGCCGCACTTAAAGGAATGATGGCAATGCTGAGCAAGATTGCTGAGAGCAATCTAGACAGGGAACGGGGTTTCATTTTGGATGTAAAAAGTCGCATAGGTATGGGCGTGCTTTGTTATTGTTGGGATTGTTGTTTGAGGCGTTCACGAATTTCAGTCAGTGATGGCGGCTTAGGCGGGCTAATGTTTGAGCCACCAGTTGCCCCTGTTTCATATTGTAACGAGCTGTTTTGATCTTGTGCTGGTTCTACGTATGGGGGCTTGGCTGGTGCGGGCGCAGCTGCGGGTTTGGATGAACCCTGGGTTCTGAGACGCTCGCGGATATCAGCCAGTGATGACGGGGTACTCGAACTGTTGTTTGAGCTGCCCGTTGGTCCTGTTGAATATTGCGGCGACTGGCTTTGAGCTTGTTTTGATTGTTTATATGAGCTTTGGGCCGGTGTTAATGGTTTATATGAACTATGATCAAGCACTCGCGATTCGGATGAATTATAGAACAAATTACTGTTAGCAGTTTGGCTAAGTTGGCTTCTTTGAAACTGTAATTTTTCAAGTTGACCATTGCGGCGAATGATTACGTAATCTGGGTAGACTTTGTCCAGTACCGCGCCGCCAGGTAAAGAGTCGTCAATAAAAAATAATTCAGCTTTGCTGTTCAGATCAGGAGCAATGAGCGCGCTGGCCTTTTTTGGTACGCTGTGGGCGAAGGCGCCTTTTAGAGCCAGACGCAGATTTGTCTCGGGTATATCCTGATGACTTTGCTCCACCTGTACAGCGGTGGTTTGTGTTGTGCCGAACAGATTCATGGCAACGATGTCACCGCTGTTCAGGTCGCTTTCAGCAGGGGAGTCTTCGATGGTATTCGTTGCTTGAATGTGATCAAAATTTGGTGGCGATAAACGCTGATAAACGCTGAAAAGACAGGCACCGACAACAAGCAATATAACAGGGATCAGCACTGACGGCTGAGTTACCAGGGTTGCAACATTGTTGTGGAGGCTAGTGCTACTCACGCAGTTCCTTATTTATCTGTTCGGAAAATAATAGCTTTATAGTTAATAACGGTATGTTTTGATCTAAGACGGTGGTAAAGCCGCTTGTTGTTAATCCAAAGCCCTTTTAACGTCGATGGGTTACGACTAAATAGTATAGCTTTTTAGTATATTAATGCTATGCCTGAATCAGTAGGAGAATATTAATCTCAGTCGTAGAATTGTTACCGGCCATTGACCCGAAATGTGGCGTGAAACGATGGTGGAGCAAATTCCTGCTCCAGGTTAACACTATTGATGTTGCTTTGATCGAGTAGTACAACGTTGGGGCCAACATGTTTTTGATAGGGCTTGTTTTCAAGAATTCTTACCGCCTGATCAATGGATAGGCGCCCCTGTAACACGGGTGAGTCGGTTACGCTGGCAATAATCCGATTTCTGCGGATGCCTCTAAATACACCTGGGGTGAGGTAGGTGGATAGAATTTTTATGTGACCACTGAGTTTCTTCCCTCTAATAACACTGATAGCGGCTTCGGCCATCAGTGCATTACCAACAATATAACTAATATCCGGATGCTCCTCGATGACTTCCTGAACCAGCGTGCGTTGAATCTCTTTGCCGGTGTCGCCCCATTTTGTTACCACAACCTCAATGCCACTATCTGCAATGGCGGACTTAAAACCGGCATTATTAAAGTAGACCCAACCTGATCTCTCTGGTCCCGGCAACCAGGCAATTTTTGTTTTTTTACTACCCTTAGGATGCATGTCGGCCAGATGCTGGCCCAGCATATATCCCATTTGGGACCAGGAAACACCGGATTTGGCAGAAATACCCCGATCGGCAATGTCGTTGACCGTTGCCAGTACAGGTATTTTTTCAGCAATGGGTGCTACCGTTGTCGTCAGGCCGTCATAGGATACCGCACCAATAATTAAAGCGTCGTTGTCCTGCTCCGCACAGGCCTCTATTTGTTCAATTTGACGGTCAATATTTGGATAGCCGCCAGCATCAACGATTTGGATTCCGATGCCTAGCCGTCTAGCTTCTTCAACCATGCCGTAGTTGACATTCAGCCAGTAGGCATCCTTCAGGTGAGGGTAGGCAATGCAAAGGCGCCATGGCTTTGATGCGTGGCTAATAGGCTGATATTTGATGGCTTTGCTTGGACTCTCATAATTAAAAGGCTGCTGCCATACCATGACTGGCCAGCTGCTGTTTTCAGCGTGGCAGATGGATAGAGTGAACAAGAAGATTAGAGGCAAAAATTTCATATTGTATCAGTATTGGGTGACGGCTTTTATGTAAGCTTACTGAACCGCATCATACACATAGAATGTGAACGTCATATGTATAGAGAGCCGATTGACGTGAATATGCTGACTAGCTGAAAGACTATTGCGGTACTGTCTTGATTCAAGGTCTGGTCGTCGTGCTATGGTGTGACGAATTGTGAGAAGAGTAACGCTAGGCCTCTCGTTAGGCACACGGTTGTAAGGCTAATTGTTGGTTTATAACGCGCGCGGTTAAGTCATTGTATAGGAAGAGGCAAGTTGTATGGGGTTGAAAGTTGGTATCGGGAATAAGCTGTTTTTGGGCTTTGCGAGTATGATTATTCTCTCGATGATCACCTCTGCCGTGCTTTGGGATCGATTCCAGGATATCGCTGATACTCAGGAAACTGTAACTGAAAACGCTATTCCTGCGATGAATGAGGCACAACGATTAACGGAGTTTAGCTCAGGTATTATTGCCAGTGCACCTGAGTTGGTTAAGGTTAATAGCGAGGCAGAGCGCAACAAAGTTTTTCTAGATATCAAGTCGCGTATACGAGAGGTTTATACACTGTTGGCAAAAATTGATCGCCATGGCTTTAGCGCCCAACAGGTAGACAAGTTAAAAACCACCGTTAATCAGGTGATTGAGAACGTTACTCAGCAAAACCGTTTGGTGATGATTCGCTTGAAGCACGAACGGCAAAACCGGATTCTGACCCGAAACTCTATTAAGGCCGTCAAACAATTATCTTTGATTGCTGAATCCTTGGTGGCTAATACCAGTGCTTCGAGCACGGCGGTACTGTCCACCGTTTACGATCTAATTGAACCTGCGGCTGAGGCCGAGATGGTTTATGAGGTGCTCGATCGTTTGATTGAGGTGGAGTTTGATGATCTGGAGCGAATGTTTGAATTAAGGTTGCGCTCATCAATTCTGAGGGACCAGATTCAGCAGTTTAGTACTGAGCTGAATCCTTTGATGGTTGAGCGTATTGATAAGGATATTCAGGCATCGCTGGCGATATTGGAGCGCCGGATTAACGATATTAATGATCCAGGCCGGTTTGAGCAGGCCAATGACTTGAAAGCACAGTTGGTTGCTGCGATGCGGCCTGGCAGTCGTTATGCCTTTCGAACCACACGCGAGGTTATTATCAATGCTCGCGCTAAAAGTGACAGCCTAAGCAGTAACAATCACGCCCAGCTGGAGGTGCTAAATGAGGTGACTGAAAGTTTGCTCAAAAAGAGTCAGCAGGTCATTGAATCGGCAACGAAAAAAGCTGAAGAATCGGTCTATCGTGCGCGTCTTGCGCTGGGTTTGTTTGGGGTTCTCACGCCCATTATTTTACTGGTTATTTTTTCCATATACGTTAGAGGCATTATTAAACGAATCACTGCGCTGGAATCCAGAACGCATGCAATTGCAGAAGGTGATTTTTCTATCGATATCGATGTCAGCGGTAACGACGAGCTTTCTGAGATGGCCTATGCAGTACAGATTTTTAAAGAAAATGCGATTGAAAAGGTGCGTCTGGATAGTGACCTTAAGAAGCATAAACAAGATCTGGAAAAGACCATTAAGGAAAGGACGTTACAGCTTCAGAAAACCAATCAGGATCTAACCGAGGTTGCTGCAAAGCATGAAATTGCACGTAAGCAGGCTGAGGAGGCTAGTCGGGCAAAAACCACTTTTCTTGCCATGATGAGTCATGAAATCCGCACTCCTATGAATGGCATTCTTGGTACATTACGTTTGCTTGATAAGACTCGTTTATCGGAACAGCAGCGTTATTTTACCAATGTTATTAATTCTGCCAGCCGCTCATTACTCGATATTCTTAATGATGTACTGGATTTTTCTTCTATCGAAGCAGGGAAAATTGAAGTCGGTCAGCGGCCTTTTGATTTGGATGCTCTGGCTGAGGAAGTGGTTACGCTGATGGGGCCTGCCGCTGAGGAAAAAGGCTTACAACTCAAATTTGAAATTGATGCCCGCATTGAACGGGGATTAATTGGCGATGCGGGAAAATTGAGGCAGGTACTGCTGAACCTGATTACCAATGCGATTAAGTTCACTGAGCAGGGTAGTGTCGCGCTGAAGATTACCGCTGTTAATAATTATGATGACCATGTGGCGCTGTGCTTCGAGGTGATTGATACCGGCATCGGTATTGATGAGTGCATGATAGAGACGATTTTTGAACCTTTTACTCAAGTAGATACTTCGCTATCTAAGAAGGAAGGCGGAATTGGGTTGGGGTTGGCGATATGTCAACGTCTGATCATGGCAATGGGAGGGGTTATTCATGCTTCTCATGCAGCCTCAGGTGGGGCCTGTATAACGGTGGAGTTGGTGCTCGACTACGTCGGTGATGAGTTACAACCTTTGAGGCAGGCGTTGGCGAGTGCGAGAGTAGCGGAATGTCATCAGCTCAAAGTGCTGTTGGTGGAAGATGACGATATTAACCGCATGGTGAGTCAGTCATTTTTAGAAGAATTTGGACACCAAGTGATCTCTGTGACGGAGGCTGAAGCGGCTATTGATCAATTAGTTGAGGCGGATTTCGATATTATTCTTACTGACATCAGTTTGCCGGGTATGGACGGGTTGGAATTAACTCAGGTCATTCGCGCTTTTGAGGACAAAAAGAAAGCTCAGATACCAATTGTGGCTATATCGGCCCATGTTTTAAAGCACGAGGTCGATTATTACCAGAGGTCAGGTATTACAGCATTTTTGGGTAAACCTTATGAACAAGAAACGCTGAATGAAGTGCTGCAGCGTTGTTTTAATTATAATTTGGCCGATCAGACGGCAGTCTATCAGGTGCCGGCTATTGAAAAAGTGGATTGCCATGAGGTTTTACTGCGTGATGCACAGGTTATCGGTTTTGATGTAGTTAATGACATGGTAGACATATTTTTCAGTACCAGCCATGAAACTATTGTTGATATGGGTGACGCAATAGGACAACAAAATTGGCTGACGCTTGCCAAGCAAGCGCATAAGCTAAAAGGGGCGGCGAGTAGTATCGGTCTCAATGACCTGTGGCAACTTGCGCAAGAGTTGGAAACCATCGCTTTGGATGAAAGCCCCGAAATTATAGAAGTGTGGCAACGTTTTGAAGTGATTTACGAGCAGGCGTGCCTAATGCTGAGGCGAGTGTGGTATGAAATCCAGCAGCAACAAAATGCTGGTAGAGGCGATGAGACTAGTGATTAATCGGGCAGCTCTTCCGGTGGAGAGCCAGAAACTTCGCTGGCGAGTACATAACCTTCACCATAAATAGTGAGCAGAAGCTCAGGTGATTTTGGTGTTTTTTCGATCTTTTCACGCAGTCTTTTGATTAATACATCAATGGTACGGTTGTCTGGTTGCCAGCTGCGATGTGTGACCAGAGCCATCAGACGGTCACGGGACATCACCGTTTTAGGGTGTTTAACCAGCGCGGCTAGTAACTCAAACTCCCCACGTGTCAGATGTACTTTCTCTCCAGCACTGTTAGCAAGTTTTCTTTGCGTGAGGTTGATTTCCCAATCTGCAAAATAAAGGCTGTTTTGCTCTGGTAAAGAGCTGGCCTGAATGCTTAAGCGACGCAGCACACTTTTTACTCGAGCAAGTAATTCACGTTCATTGAAGGGTTTTGTGACGTAATCATCGGCACCGATTTCAAGACCCAGGATGCGGTCTACTTCGGTATCACGTCCTGTGACCAAAATAATACCCAGTTCGTAGGTTTTACGCAGCTCCATGGTCAATTCCAGGCCATCGGCATCGGGTAGGCTAATATCTAGTAATAATAGATCAATGTGATGTCTGCTCAGCATACGCTGCATTTCTTCGCCGGTACCAGCCGCTGTTACTTCGTAGCCCGCTGATCTGAAATAGCCGACCAGCTTGGTGCGGGTGACAGGTTCATCTTCAACGATAAGTAAATGGTAGGTCCGTTCTGGCATGAGTTGTCCGCGAGTTATGGGGTTTATGTTTATTATCAACCGTTTGGGTCAACTGTTGTTATTTTAGACTATGGTGAGAATTTTTTCTCTGTCCTTGCTGAGGTGGCCAGCATTCTGTCGGGCTGCTCTTTGGTTGTAAAGAAGGATTTTAGCCTGTTAATGAATTTTAACAATTGATAACGCACTGTTCGTTTTTGTTCATGGGCGTATTAACGATCTATCTTTACTCTGGTTTTATCCCTAGAGAGGCTGGGTTATCAATTTTGATGATTGAATCTTTCTAATGTTTCGGTGATTCATTTTGTGAATTGTTAATGATTAAGGGGTGGCGGACAAACTCAACGAGATTGAACTGCCTATGAAGATTTTGCGTTAGGAATGTTCCTGATCGTAAAGATATATAATCAAGGGGAAGAGTTTATGTTTAAGAAACTTGCACTTACAACCGGTCTTGCAGTGTGTGCAACCGCTTCAACATCAGCGTTTGCTGGTGGTGATTGTGGTGGCTTCAATTCTGGCGACCAAAATCTAAATGAGTTGCATCCGTACTATTACAATGGTGAAGACTCAGCCGGAACAACGGCTTCTGGTATTCCACATCTGCCGGCCTATCATGGTCAAATGCAGACGAACAGTACCTACCGTTTCTTTAATGTAAACGAAATGATTGCCACCATGACTGGTGAAGGTAAGCACGGTCTATGGCGTACTCAGGATAATGGTACGGTTCGTGAGTACCTGACTGCTGCTGCAAAGGCTGCTAATGTGGGTCTTGCTGCCGGTGAAGATGCTAATACGTCGGCATCCTTCGATGAGGCTTCGGAATGGGCTAACTATTCGCACATGGATGCAGCGGATAGCTGGGCTGGTTATGTGGCTGATGGCAATCTCGTAAACGGTGATGGCAACCAGGCGTATGTTGATTTGCCTATCAGTCATGCTAAGTATGCGGGCGCATACAGCTCTCACGTGCCTATTGATCTGCCTAGTTGGTATTGCACCATGTCAGGTCCAGAGTATAAGAATGCTCAAGCGGCTGTCCGTTTTGCATTTGCTCAAGACGGGGCGAATATAGTTGGTCCGCTGGGTAAACGTGCCGGTCTGGATGTTAAGGAAAACTACCTGAATGTTCTGCGTATGCAGCACTTCCCAGATGCTAACTCCTGGGTTAATACCACCGGTGATGTGAATTCGATTGACTATAATATCGTAGACATGAAAAAGACACCGACTGAATATTATCTGGTCGAGCGTCCTTTCTTTAATGAAGAGTATCTGTTTATCCTTGCGATATATGCTGATAAAAAGTCAAACAAAGCTAACTTCAGCTATGTTCGTCCCGATGGCGCATACTATGATCATTTGGTGGCGCGTAAAGCTGCGGGTGAAAAACTGGCAAAATTCAATACTAAGCTGCCAAAAGTTACTAATCCCAAATTTGCTATGTTAGTGCCAAACAGCCAGGGTAAGTTGAAACGTAAAAAAGGTCTGGCTTCACCTACTAACCTGTACGGTGTACATCATCCAGCAACTGGGGCATGCCCAGCGGTAGGTGGTGACTTTGGTGCCGATTACTATGGTGGTAGCTGGCCTAACACTTATCAGGAAATCACACCTTTGTGTGATGCAGTGATGACTGATATTAAGTTTTATGCCAACTTAGACGGTCAAGATTGGGATCAGAAAGGTAAGTACCTGGCTAACGCAACAGTTGGTGGAAGCCAGAACACTGGTGACCTGGATGCTGATGCTAATGCTCTGACTCGTGGTCACACTGATGTACCAGGTGTGTATGGTGCATTTGCTGACCCATACCTGACTGACAACGGTATTACGAACCCAGAGCAGTTCACTGCAACAGGTACTCAGAGCAAAACGTACAAGACTTCACAAGAAGCTGTATCTGCTGAGTCATCACTGCCTTTCACTCCTTCGCTTTAATGAAAGGTTAATTATCTGAAGTAAGTATTGTTCGGATAATTTGAGTGATAAGCCCCGCTTGAGCAATCAAGCGGGGCTTTTTTATGTCTGTTTGTAAGCAGTTTCTTTCTATCTGTGAAGCGCTAAGGTCACTCTTTACTTGCTATTGCCTTTGTTTCGAGGACAATAAGCACCCTTTTTATTTTTACTTCCTGGAATCAAACACCTGTAATGCGTTTAGGTCTGCTTTTACTGATGGCAATTGTATTTTTACCCTTGCTGCTGAAATCATTAAATCACGAGCCGTCGCCGTCCTTTAGTCTTGAGGGGGTGGCGCAGTTGGCTGATATCTCGGCAGAGCAGCCGTCGATATTTTACCGTGTGCAGTTCGCCTCTTCCGGCGCAACTCGGGAAGTTCACAGTGCAGTTATGGTTAGGTTGTCCAGCGGTAATATGCGAGCTTTTTGGTATGGCGGAAAGCGTGAAGGGGCTAAGGATGTATCCGTTTATACTGCCGAGCTGGACCTGCTGACAAATGAATGGCGTGAGGAGCGTGTGCTGGTTGAGCGCCTTGATATGGCTCAGCAGTTGGGAGTGTATCTTAGAAAGATTGGTAATCCTGTCGCTTTTCGCGATAGCGAAGAGCGTGTGTGGCTGTTTTTCGTGACGGTGTCCGTGGGCGGTTGGGCTGGTAGTACGATTAACTTCATTATATCTGACGATGATGGCTTGAGCTGGTCAGAACCGACTCGCATGGTGACTTCGCCGATACTTAATCTGAGTACGTTGGTTAAGGGGGAGCCCTTTCTCTATACCGATGGCAGCATTGGTTTGCCGGTTTATCATGAAATGATTGGTAAGTTCGGTGAGCTGTTACACCTTAGCCCTACTGGCGTGGTGTTGGATAAAGTCCGCCTGATGCCGGGACGTGTCAGCCTGCAACCGATCGTTTTACCCAGCGATGCAGATAGCGCACGTATCTATATGCGAAATGCCACAGATGCGTCTGATAGCACCTTATTTGAAACCTGGACAGATGATGCAGGCCAGAGCTGGGCGCCTGTTGTACGCAGTGACTTGCCTAACCCTAATGCGGCGGTAACAGGGTTGCGACTTGATGATGGCGGAATGCTGCTGGTACTTAACAACCAGCATGATAAACGGAATAACCTGTCATTGATGTACAGTGAAAATGAAGGCGAAACCTGGCAGTTGCTACATGAGATTGAGCAGGAAGAGAATACCCCAGAATTTGAACACCAGTTTTCTTATCCCTCTTTTCGGCAATCAATTGATGGTGATTTTCACGTTCTTTATACCTGGAATAAAGAACGTATCAAGCATGTTCGTTTTAATCAGCAATGGCTTCAAGAACGCCTGGAGGCATTGAAATGATGTTGATGTGGACGGATATAGGAATATTTTCTGCCACACTACTGTGGGTGGCTCTTCTGGTGAAGTTGACGCGTGCTTGGCTACCTCGTAAAGGCTTGCTGATTGTGCTGATAGGTGCGGTTGGTAGTGGCATGATTCCCTTCAATGGCCTGGTGATTGGCGGCTATTTTTTTTCGCTGAGCAGCTATTTAAGTATCGCCACCATTTTATTGTTGTTGGCATTCCTGTTTTCCTGCTTTGCAGGGAATCGTTATGACACTTTTAAAGTCTATTGGTCGTCTGATCAGCAGTGGTTAGTAGTTACTGTATTTTTTGTGCTTGGCGGCCTGTTGTTATACCCCATGGCGGGTGGGCTGACGATGTTTGATCCTTATCGTCTGGGTTACGCTGGCACACCCTGGTCGATGATATTATTCGGTTACCTTTTTGGGTGGGCGGTGTTGTGTGTTTTGAAGCGCTGGTATCTATTGCTGGTGCTTATTTTGGCTTCTGTGTTGGCCTATTATCTTAAACTGCTACCTTCGCTTAATTTATGGGATTATGTGATTGATCCTCTGGTGGTGGTTTATTCATTGTTTGCGTTATTAAAATGTGGGTGTTGCAGGTTGTTTAAACGCCAACCCCAAAATTAACAGGTGTTCTGAAATGGTTTTGTCCCAAATAGAAAAGCTAATTATAGCGATGGTGTTTGTATTGCTGCTCATTGGTATGGGGTTGTCACATTTTGACCATGCGCTATTCCGTGAGAGCTATGTGCGTGAGGACGGTTTTATTGAATGGCTGACCGTGTTTGGGTTACTGATGTGTGCCGGGACCACTGTTTATCGTATTGTCACCCTATGGGGGAAGAAAAAGCCGTTGTTTATTGGTGTATTAGCCTTTGTGACGGTGGTGTTTATTTTTGGTGCCGGAGAAGAAATTTCCTGGGGGCAGCGTATTTTGAATGTCGAAACCAGTGAGTTTTTTGAAGAACATAACGCTCAGGGTGAGATGAATCTGCATAACCTACGAGTGAACGGTGTAAAAATCAATAAACTGATTTTTGCTAAAGGACTCGGCATTGCCTTTCTGCTGTATCTGGCCGTTTTGACGCCGCTATATCGGCGCAAAGCGGCGGTACGTCGTTTCCTGGATCGCCTCGCGTTCCCTGTACCGCAGAATTATCACATCATTGCCTATGTGGTGGCATTGGTGATCGTCGAAGGTTTGACGGACTCTTCTAAGCGCGGTGAAATGACCGAATTTTCGATTACCTTTGTTGTCTTTCTGAATTTGATGTATCCGGGTAACCTAGCGCTATTCAAACCCGGCACCGGTAAAGCCTAGTACCCAAGCGGGTTGATTTTGTATGTTACCGCCCTGCCTGGCGAGCTTGTGATGCAATCACGCCAGGCTGAGGTTAGTATTAAACGTATCCTCAGATATTCAGGTCTAGTTGTTCGCTGCGCTCCTGTTTAAGCTGTTCGACTATATCGTCTTCTTTTATACCTAGCCGCTTCAGAACCTGTTCGCCAATCGCCAGACTGGCTTCGAGCATTTCGGGGATGACCTGATCTGCGCCCAGTGCAATTAACTCGCTGAAGTCACCGTTTTCTGTGCAGCGCACGATGATTGGCAGTTCCAACCCAGCTGAACGAATATGCTCAATGGTATTTCTTGCGATCTCAATGGTGTGGAAAGTCAGGATCGCCATGCGAGCGCTGTCAACGTGGCAGCTTTGTAGAATATCTATATTGGTGCAGTCACCATAAACCACATTGTAACCCTGTTGACGTTCCCGGCTGACACGATCGACATTCTGATCGACGGCGATGTAATTGATATCGTTGGCCTGCAACAGGTTGACAAGGGTGTGACCAACGCGACCGAAACCGCCAATGATGACATGGTCGTGGTTTGGTAATTCAATATAGTGATCTTCTTCTCTGTCGCCGGGGCCACCGAGAAGATTCCATAGGCTGCGGCTGACTCGACCCTTGTGCCGGATCAGGAAAGGGCTGGCGGCCATGCTGAAAATGGCAACGATGACGATAAAGGAGGCCTGCTCCGCAGGTACCACCTTGTGCATGACGGCTAGAGCCAGCAAGGCCAAGCCGAATTCACCAGCTTGGGCTAGATTTAGGCCTGTTTGCAGGGCGTTGTGCTTGTTATCGCCTGCGATCTTAACCATAAAGCTGATCAGCAGTGCTTTGGTTAAGATCAGCGCTGCGGTAAAGGCAAGGATGCGTGGCCAGTATTCCAGCAGTAGTTCTACCTGTACATTCATGCCAATGGTGACAAAAAACAGGCCCAGTAAAATATCCTTGATGGTGCGGATATCACTTTCGATTTGATGACGGTAGTGACTTTCGCCCAGCATCATACCGATTACAAAACCGCCCAATGCCATGGATAGGTGAAAAGTATGGGTGACCCAGGCTGCCAGCATCACAATCACCAGTGTACTGAGTACAAAAACCTCTTCGGATTGAGCGCGTGCCACTTCCTTATAAAGAGGCGGCAGCAGCCATTTACCGACACTTAATAACAGCGCAATCAATAGCAGAGCCTTGAGCATGGCCCAACCCAAGGTGCTCCACAGCGAGCCACTTTCACCACCCGCTAGAACGGGCACTAGAATCAGAAACAATACCGCTGCCAAATCCTGAAAGAGCAGTACGCCTATTGATAGCTGCCCGTGACGGCTGTGCACCTGTTTTAGCGCGCTAAGTTCCTTGGTGACAATGGCGGTGGATGATAGCGCCAGTGCACCTGCGATAATAATCGCGGCCTCAATGCTGGTGCCCCATAACCAGGTAGCAGCACCAAAGAACAGCGTACAAAAAATAACTTGTACGCTGCCCAGTCCAAATACCGAGGAGCGCAGCGTAATTAGTTTTGGTAGTGAGAATTCTAGTCCTAATGAAAACAGTAGAAACACCACACCAAACTCGGCTAAAAAAGCGAAATCGGCGGGATTAGCGACCCAGCCCATAACATGAGGGCCGATCAAACAGCCTGCGATTAAATAGGCAATGATGTTTGGCAGACTCAGGCGCCTGAGTAATACGGTTGCTGCCAACGAGGCACCCAAAATGGCGAGCAATTGTTCAAAAAAGTGTTGTTCCATGAAAGGCTCTGATTTCGTTGTTTGAGTGCGTCAGCTGAGTATTATAGGCAGCCAAGGTGAATATTAAATTACTGGAAGCTGAATCTAGAGGACTATTTGCAGTTGAAGGGGCCTTTATGGTTTTAATTGTGACATTTTATAATGCTGAGCCTACACATTAACTGAGCATGGCATGCAAACAGAATTATTCTGGGGCTTTATACGTTGTTGACATAAACCCTGGCGGGCATGATGGGACTGGGTGGCGGGACTTTGTTGATTGCGATTGCGCCTATTTATTTGCCCGGCAGTGCTGTCGTACCTATTCACGGCATTGTACAGCTGGCTAGTAATTCTTCGCGTATGCTTTTTTCTCTCAAGGCTGTGGCCTGGAGTCTGGTGGGGCGGTTTATCGTCGGGTCGTTGGTGTTTATGATTGCGGGCGCAATTGCTGACTCCTGGCTGGGCACGCTGCTGCGTGGCAAAATTAATTTCGAGCTGTTTGCTAAATTACATACTGACCGGGTTGGCAATTAATATGTTGTATCTGGTTCTGTTTTGCTGACTTGTCAGCTGGAGGCTATAGGCGTAGTGTTTTAGTTATGGATTGTTAATGGATCCTGATTTTAGTCGCTTTTTACTAAACAAACTCTGCTTACAATGTTTGATTGGAGGACGTAATGACAGCAAATACCTATAAGTATGTTGAAATAATTGGCAGCTCTACTCAGGGCAGCGATGATGCGGTGAGTAATGCCATTGCAAAAGCCTCAAAAACGGTGGATCACCTCGAATGGTTCGAGATTCTGGAAACACGTGGTCATATTATAAATGGGCTGGTGGCTCATTGGCAGGTGACTATTAAAATAGGTTTCCGTCTGGACGATTAGCAAACCACGAATAAAAAATTATCCCTAAGGGCTATTGGCTGAAAAGGTTGATTGCCCTTGTCTTCTTTGTGATCTGCCATCTGTTATGTATATCAATGATGAAAGATTGTATGTCTATTTAGTTTTTTTCCTACATTTTTCTTAAACCCTGCTAATTTTAAGGTTAAGAAAAATCACCGGTGGCCGACAGGGTCATTATGCGCATCGATTTGTTCAAGTGAATTTTGTGTTGAACATGTCTGTTATCACTTTGGACAGAGTATTGAAGCGTGTCTGTTCTTAGGGATGGAATAGCGTGAATTGCATTATGTAGATTGGGGATTTATTGCTCCACTCATGGAATAGTCGGGCGGATATGATGAACACAGGGACTTTGAACTATAACCAGGTAAAGTACCGATGATTAAAAAGTTCTTTGTAGGGGGCGATAAAAAACCTTCAAAAGAGGAAGAGGTAAGCGCTAAAGCTGAAGCTAAGAATAGAGAACGGTATCTTGCTGAGGTGCTGGTTGCTCTGGCCAAAGGGCAGGAAGTCGAGTTGCCAGAGGGCAACTCTCCGATTGAAAGTGCGATCAGGGAAGTCAGTGAGTACTTGGGTGACCGCAAGCACGTTATCAATGGCATGGTTGATCTGACTGTAGAGTCTGAGTGCTTACAGCATTTTGCTAAGCAAAGTGAACAGGATCAATCGCAGGCCATTAATGAAGTTTTTCAACGTATCGGGCGTCAGCGCAGTTTTCTTGAAAGTACCCGTGATAATATTGAAAACAGTATATCCTCGTCTTCTGAGTTGAAAGAAAATACCTCCGTTATGTTAACAAACGTGGGAACTGGTATTGATGATGGCCTGGTTAATGTTAATGAAGCGCTGAATCTCAAGGCTGAAGCCGCCACTAAAGTACTTGCTAATATTAGTGATATTGGTCGCCGTTTATCACTTTTGGCGCTGAATGCCAAAATCGAAGGTGCGCATGCCGGTGAGTCAGGCAAAGGTTTTTCTGTTGTAGCTCAGGAGGTTCGTGAGCTGGCTGAACACACAATGGAGCAGGCCAAGGCAGCTGTTGAATACATTGAGCTGGGTGAGGTTCAACTAAATCTGAAAGAAGTTATTGATAATTCCCGCCAGTCACTGGAAACAGCTGTTGAAGGTGTGAATAACTTGATTGAATCCCTGCAGGATGAGTTTGAGCGCATGGGTCAGCGCATGGACGATATCAATGACAATAATCAGGTGATTTCCGAGGTGCTGGATATCAGCCGTACTGTTTTGAAGCGTGCCCGAACGAGCCTTGATCGCTCATCTAATGTTACCGGCACTTTACTGAAAGCTTTGCATCAGCCTACCGAACAAATGCTGCCTACTTTGACCAAGCAGTTGCGTCATTTGAAGATTAACACTGATCCTGCTTTTGATCGATTGCAGGATATTCTTCAACGCGGAAAAGTTCGCATTGCTGTGGAGCCTTCTTTCGTTGGCTTGTCATTCCGGCAGGGCGCTAATGCGCCGCTTGAGGGGTTGGATATTGATTATGCCACGGCCTTTGCCAAGTATTTGGGCGTGCAATGCGAATTTGTTGAGACCTCCTGGGATACCATTACTGAGTTGTTGAGTGTTGGCCCCAGTGAGGGGGAGCCAACAGTTGATTTGGTGTGTAGTGCATTGCCGCCAAGCGAACAGTATCGTGGTGTTGCCTATTCTGAGACTTATACCTGCCTTAACTGGGTGTTAGCGCGTCGCGCAGGTGATGAACGTATTCGTTCACTGTCTGATATGAACGGCAAGGTGCTTGGAATTATTAATGACCCCGGTGCTTTTACGTTATTGGAAGATTCGGGCGTGCGTTGGGATGCTAATGCAGACAAGCCTGGTGGCAAAATCAGGTTGGCTAATCTGATTGCTTACAACGATCAGGCGCGTATTCACGATTGTCTCGTCGAAGGTGCAGTGGATGCCTTTGGCGTTGATTTACCTATCTATTATTGGGCCTGTTCTGATCCTGCTAGCCCATGGCAAGGAAAAATTGAAATTCTGCCGCAGAACCTGGCACCTGTTCCTTATTTCTATACCATGGCAGTTCGCGCCAAGTCGTCTTCATTCACATTGTTGAAAACGATGAATGACTTCATTTCCTGGTTTAGGTCTCAGCCGGAAAGGCAGTCGATTGAAGCACGCTGGCAAGGCGAGGTAGTTAATAAAGCGATAAGTTACCGTGATGAACCAGGAAATCTTATCGGTGAGCCAGAATTAGCTAAAGTTTATGAGGAGCACCGCCGATATTATAACTTAGGTGATGAGTCTGCTGCGGGTGAGGAAGCCATTGCCTAGAAACATAATGTAAAGGGAGTTTTCGAAATAAGTGCAGTGAAAGTTGAGTGCTATTAAATTGCTCCCTATTGATTCTGTACTAGGCTGTAATGTAGGCAAATTAATAGGTGATTAGCTGACTTCAAGTGATCACAAAAGCGACATCGAAATTAGTGCAAATGGATTTCCCGGCTCACCTCCGGTTTACGCGTTTTGGATATAAACCATAATTACAAATTAGGCTGGAAACATGTTTGACGATGAAGGCATGGATGAAATCCGCCAGATTTTTCTGGAAGAGAGTACTGAGGGGCTGGACCTTATGGAGTCCGGTTTGCTTGAGCTTGAGCCAGGCACTGCGGATATGGATACCATTAATAATATCTTCCGCGCCGCGCACTCCATTAAAGGCGGCGGCGGTACCTTTGGTTTTGTTGAAGTATCGGACTTCACCCACTGGGTTGAAACTGTGCTGGATGAAATGCGCAGTGGTGAACGTGCGGTTACTGAAGATGGCATAACGCTTCTGTTGGAGACCGTTGACTGCCTGCGTGGCATGATGGATTCCATTAACGCACAATCAGATTATGATACGCCTCGTATTAGTGCGCTTCAGGCAAGAATTGTGGCTGTGCTGAATGGCGAAGCTGATCCGGGCGTCGCAGCAGAAGAAGGACAGTCAAATGAATCTGAAGAAGAGGACCTTTCTGTAGAGCCTGCGACAGAGCTTGATGGAGTACCTGAAACAGCATCCTCAGCTGATATTTCTGCTGAGCAATCTCTGCCTGCAGTTGATGATAAAACAGATGCTGCGGTTGATGAAGTAGCACCTGTATTAGAGAAAACGAATTCTGCTGCAGTAACACCTGAACCAGAGAAAATTGAACCTGAAGTGGTCGCTGAGCCAGCCCCCGCCCCCGCACCAAAAGCGGCACCAAAAGCGGCACCAACACAGAAAGCAGCCCCTGCGTCTAAAGCAGGGAAAGGCAAAGCAGAAAAGGGCGGTTCGGAGACGGGTAGTTCAATTCGTGTCAATGTTGATAAGGTTGATAGCCTACTAAATCTAGTTGGTGAGTTGGTTATTACCCAGTCCATGTTAGGACGCTTTAAAAAAGAATTTAAGGTCAACGACTTAGCGGACCTACGTGATGGCCTGGCTCAGTTGGAAAGTAATACCCGTGAACTACAGGAATCGGCGATGCAAATTCGCATGTTGCCGATTAAAGTTGCCTTTAGCCGCTTTACCCGGTTAGTTCGAGACCTGAGTCGTAATTTAGGTAAAAAAGTCAGATTAGAGCTGAAGGGTGAGCAGACTGAACTGGATAAAACCGTACTGGAAAAAATCGGTGATCCGCTGGTACATCTGGTAAGAAACTCCCTTGATCATGGCATTGAAACTGTTGAGAAAAGACTGGCTGCCGGTAAACCAGCTGAAGGTTTACTCCAGCTCAGTGCATACCATGAGGCGGGCAATATCGTCATTGAAATTAGTGATGATGGTGCTGGACTTAATCGTGACAAAATTCTTTCCAAGGCGATCGAGCGCGGTTTGGTTGGTGAAGATGAGGTGATTTCAGATGACCGCATCTATATGCTGATTTTTCAGGCAGGGTTTTCCACGGCTGACCACGTCAGTGATGTGTCCGGCCGCGGAGTAGGCATGGATGTGGTGCGTCGTAATATTCAGGATTTGGGTGGCCGTATTGATATCAAGTCAGAAGTCGGCAAAGGCAGCACGATCACTATTCGTCTACCTTTGACTTTGGCTATTCTTGATGGCCAGTTGGTACGCGTTGGTGAACAGACCTATATCGTGCCACTGTTATCAATTGTTGAATCGGTATTTATCAACCCAGAACGGGTCAATGTCGTCGCCAACAATCAGATGCTTTACCGTTTGCGCGAAGAGTTTTTGCCCATTACCGACTTACGGGCCATTTGTGGCGGTTACTACCGCAACATGTCGCTGGATGTTGAAGAGCTTGACGATAAGCTACTGGTGGTTATTGAGACAGCAGGTAACCGTTACGGCTTAGTGGTTGATGATCTTGAAGATCAACAGCAGGTGGTGATTAAAGCGTTGGAGAATAATTATCGGCATGTTTCCGGATTGGCAGGAGCAACGATTCTTGGTGATGGTTCAGTTTCCTTGATTCTTGATATTCCCAGTCTGGCACAACGTTGTTTCAGTGATTTGGATGAGCCAGTGTCAGTGCCAGAGCAGAAAGCATCGGCCTAGCAAAATATAACTTCAGGTGATTTAAAAATGAACGATGAACAAATACAACTGGATGGCGGAATTGATTTGAATCCTGACGCCTTACAATTTCTGACCTTCATTCTTAATGGTGAAGAGTATGGCGTTGATATTTTAAAGGTTCAGGGTATCCAGGGCTGGAGTAAGGTTACACCGATTCCGAATACGCCTGATTTTATGCTGGGTGTAATTAACTTGCGAGGTGCGGTGGTTCCGATTGTTGATTTACGTAAACGTTTTCAGTTGGACATTGTTGATTACGGCCCGACGACAGTAGTGATTGTGGTTAAGGTGGCGAGTGATGATGGCGAGCGTGTTGTTGGAATGGTAGTTGATGCTGTGTCTGAGGTTTATAACGTTAATGCCAAGGACATCAAGCCATCACCGAGCTTCAGTGGTTCGATCAGTACGGAGTATATCCGTGGCCTAAGTATGATTGAAAATAAGATGGTGATTTTGTTGGAAATTGACAGCCTGGTTAATGCTGGGGTGTTAGATCTGGTGCCTGGTGAATTGGTGGTTTAGTGAGCGGTATTTTGATGGATATTAGATTGGTTGGTCGGATTCGGGAGAGTGGTGGCCTAGGCGCACAGGGCAGTGCTTATTCTAGTTATAATTTAGTAGGTACAAAAAAATGAGTGTTCTGAGAAGCCTGAAATTAGTTTACAAGTTCCTGTTGGTGCTAGTGATTATATGTATCCCCACTGTGTTGTTTGCGTGGCTTTATTTTGGCAGTCAGAGTGATAATGTTGAATTTTCTAGCAAGGAAATCAGCGGTGTAGATTACCTCTTACCCTTACATGATGCTCTGCAACAGACCTCGAAATATACGGCTCTGTTAACAGCAGAGGCAGTGGCCGTTATGCCCAACCAGAAAAGCTTCATCCGGCAGAAAGTAGGTAGTCAGGAATCTTCTGTCAGCAATGCTTTTGCTCAGATTGATGTGGTTGAAAATGCTCAGGATGGGGCTCTTGGTTTAGGCGGTAGCTGGGCTACAATCAAGAGTGAGTGGTCGAGTGTAAGAAACAGTGGCCAAGCCGATGCCGGTACGCGTCTGGTTGAGAAATTGGTCGACTTTATGGTTTCTGTGGGTGACTCGTCGAACTTGATCTTGGATCCAGAGCTCGACAGTTATTATTTGATGGACGCGATTGTGATTAAATTGCCTGAGCTGCATTCTGAAATTGAAGCGGTTAGTAATTTAATGCGTAGACGTGCAGCGGGTGGTAATAGAGCCGTTCCGTTGGTGAATGTTATGGTGCATATGGATCGCGCCAAGCAAAAAATAGCTGGCACTCGTTCTAGCTTAGAAATAGCCTTCAGTAATAACAGCGATCTTCAGAGTCAGCTTGCCCCTTCTCTTCGAAGTCTGATAGGTGAGGCCGAGGCGTTTATCTCCCTGGTTGAATCTGTATCAAAGAAACCGTCCGGTAATATTGAATCAGTGATTAGCCAGGCAGATAGCGTTCAGTCTGCATGGCATAACCTCTATGCTGCTACTGCACCAGAGTTGAAAAAATTATTGGAGGATCGTGTTGGCGGTTTGGATGCTCAAATGTACGCTAATGCCTCGATTGTGTTGGTATGCGGATTGATTGCATTGTTTTTCGCTTATATGGTGTATCGCAGCATTACGGGACCTATCAATCAGGCTGTGCAGATCTTTTCTAAAATTCAACATGGTGATTTATCCTCGCAAATTGATACCCGAGGCAGCGATGAATCCGCACAATTATTGCAAGCTCTAGATGCCATGCAAAACAGTCTGGGTGCGATTGAGGATGTTGGGCGGATGCTGAAAGCTATGGGGGCAGGTGATATGAAAACTCGAATCACAGGTTCCTATGAGGGTACATTCGAATCGTTGAAAAACGATGCGAATAAGTTGGCGGACATACTTGTTGGTGTAGTGGGTAATATTCAGGAAACGACCAGTGCGGTAAAAATTGCTGCCAGTGAAATTTCCGAGGGTAATAAAAACCTCAGTAACCGCACCGAAAATCAGGCCGCCAGTCTTGAGCAGACAGCAGCCAGCATGGAAGAAATTACCAGTACCATCAAACAAAACACCGAAAACGCTCGTGAAGCTGATCAGTTGTCTGCTGTAGCACGTGATACAGCGGAAGAGGGTGGTAAGGTTGTTAGTCGTGCGATTGAAGCAATGAACACGATCAATGAGTCGAGTACTAAAATCGCTGACATTATTAGTGTGATTGACGAGATTGCCTTCCAAACGAACCTGTTGGCATTGAACGCTTCTGTTGAAGCGGCGCGGGCAGGTGAGCAAGGTCGAGGTTTTGCTGTGGTAGCCGGTGAGGTGCGTAACCTGGCGGGGCGTAGTGCAACAGCGGCTAAGGAAATTAAAGAGCTGATCGAAGACAGCGTGGGGAAAGTTGAGGAAGGCTCGGAGTTGGTGAATCACTCAGGTGAAACCCTGAAAGAGATTATGGCTTCGGTGACCAAAGTGTCTGACATTGTTTCCGAAATTACGGCCGCAAGTGAAGAGCAGTCGCTGGGTATTGAAGAGATGAACCGTGCGATTACTCAAATCGATGAGGTGACTCAGCAAAATACAGCATTGGTTGAAGAGGTAGCTGCGGCCAGTGAAGCAACCGGTGATCAGGCGGCAGATCTTGAACGTCAAATAATGTTCTTTGATGTTGGCAACGGTGCCGGTTCGGCTCGTGCCTCCGCACCAAGAGCTCCTGCCGGTAGGGCACCAAGTCGTTCAGCGGCGCCATCAATACCCGGCCCAGCAGGTGGCAGAAGCTCAAATGTTACTTCTCTAAAGACCGCTTCCGGGGATGATGAATTCTGGGAGGAGTTCTAGCCACCCCGCTAAGTAATTATAAATACCACGGGATGTGATTCGCTTGTGATAAACGAGCGGGTCACGGCTTTAGCTTGTCAATGGATGGAGAATTTCTAAAGGAATTATGAAAGGCAAAGATATTGAATTGACCGACCAGCATTTTACTAAGCTGTGCGGGTTAGTTTACAAACACACGGGTATTGCATTAACTGAAGCCAAGCGCGAGCTTGTTAAGCGTCGTTTCTCTCCTCGTATTCGGGAATTAGGGCTACGAGGTTTTTCTGAATATTGTGATTTGATTGATCAAAAGGGTGGTTCGGAGCTAACCCTGTTTACCAATGCTATCACCACAAATTTGACCTCTTTTTTTCGGGAAAAACATCACTTTGAAATCCTGAAAAACGAAATTCTGCCTAATTTCTATAAAAAACACGGTCACCGAAAGTTACGAATTTGGTCTGCGGGCTGCTCAACGGGTGAAGAAGTTTACTCAATCGCCATTACGTTGCGAGAAGCGTTGCTGGATATTGATCGTTGGGACATAAAGATTCTGGCTACTGACATTGATACCGATATCCTGCAACAAGCTAGCCGGGGGGTCTATGAAGGAAAACGTCTAGAGGATTTTCCGCCTGACTGGGTTAGCAAATGGTTTAAAAAAGGCCGGGGGTCGAATGGAGGCCGTTATCAAGCTAAACAAAGCTTAAAGGACCTTATTCATTTTCAATATTTGAACTTGATTGAGCCTTGGCCAATTCGTAATAAGATCGACATCATTTTTTGCCGAAACGTTATCATCTATTTTGATTTTGAGACCAAGAAAAAATTGGTTGAGCGTTTCCATAAAGTTCAAAACGAAGGTGATTATTTATTTCTTGGCCACTCTGAAAATTTGCACAACACATCGATTGCCTACGAACTAATGGGCAAGAGTATGTATTTTAAACAAGAAATTGGTCGTTAAAGGGTGAAGTTTTTTAAAAGTTCGAACACAAACATGCCTCTTTGTTTACCTGGTTTTGAGAAAGTAAATCGATATCACGACCCCACTCAGAATGATGCAGTCGTCGCTAAAATTGTCCCTGGCGAATTTTATGTTACCCGCAATAAAGAATCGATTACTACGGTGTTAGGTTCCTGTATCGCCGTGTGTGTTTATGATTTGGAAAATGGTATTGGGGGTATGAATCACTTTATGCTGCCGTCATTGAATGGTGACGGTGTGACTAGTGATTGGCATTTTAACGGTTGTGGGCGTTATGGTGATAATGCCATGAAAAACCTGCTTAAGTGCATGGTTAAAAATGGCGCTAAACGCCATTCTCTAAAAGTTAAGGTGTTTGGTGGAGGTCAGATTTTAACTAGTAAAGGGGATGTTGGTGGTCAGAATATTTCCTTCATTGATGAATATATTGCCAATAAAAAACTGACTTTAGTGGGTATGGATGTTGGCGATGCTTACCCACGCAAGATAAATTTTTTCCCCGATACGGGGCGTGTGCAAGTAAAAAAGTTGAAAAGTCTCAATAACGATACTATTTTTCAACGAGAACAAACGTATGAGTGTGAGCTCACACATAGACCTTTACCCGGTAATTTGTGAATTCTTTGGATAAGATGCAGTAATGGTTTTTGTCGAACCTACTAACTAAGAGAGCAGGGAATGTATGGATAATTTATGGAGCGATATGGCATGAAGCCATTGCGCGTGCTGATCGTTGAAGATTCATTAGCTTTTCAGAAACTGTTGAAATATATCTTTGATTCCTGTGATGACATCCAGGTTGTTGGAACTGCGCTTGACCCCTTCGAAGCGCGAGACAAAATTAAATTATTGAATCCGGATGTAATTACTTTGGATATCAATATGCCGCGTATGGACGGCGCAACTTTTCTTGAAAATCTGATGCGCCTGCGTCCAATGCCAGTGGTGATGATTTCTTCACTGACAGAGCGCAATGCAGCGATGGCGTTGCGTGTATTGGATCTTGGTGCTGTAGATTATGTGGGTAAGCCAAAGACTACGACACAGGCTGAAATGACTCACTATGGCGAAGAGGTGATTCGTAAGGTTAAAGCAGCCGGAATGGTCAAAGTTAATGCTCTGGTGCAGCGGCGGGCTAATAGAACGAAGGTTTCGAGCTTGTCTACAAAAGTAATCCCAACAGTGACTGGCGGGAAGCCTCCAGTGTCTGTAGAGAAAGATCAACCTGTGTCTTGCTATGAAAATGCTCGACGTATTATTGCTATTGGCTCCTCTACCGGCGGTACTGTGGCGGTGGGGACCGTATTGGAAAAATTACCTACTTCGACAGCAGGTATTGTGGTTGCCCAGCACATTCCTGAAGCCTTTAGCGCTTCTTTTGCAGATCGTTTGAATAAAACCTGCCAGTTGGTCGTTGAGGAAGCTAAGGATGGGCAGTTTATTCGCAATGGGCATGTGTATATTGCGCCTGGTGGCAGTCACTTGTCGGTCAAAAAAGATGGACTCTATTATGCGTGCCGTTTAGAGGATACGCCTCCGGTGAATAAGCACCGGCCATCAGTGGATGTGTTGTTTAACTCTGTCGCCGCTAGTGTAGGACGTCATTCCATGGGTATTATTTTGACCGGCATGGGGCGTGATGGCGCAGATGGTTTACAAGAGATGAAAAACGCAGGAGCGGCGACCGTCGCACAGGACGAAAAGACCAGTGTGGTGTGGGGAATGCCGGGGGAAGCCGTTAAATTGGGTTGTGTGGACGAAATAATGCCACTTAATACTATTGCAGATAAAATTATTGACTATACTGAGCAGCAAAGACGCTAGTTTGGTCTACATTATCAATTGAATACTTAATATAAGAGGAAGGAAACAACCGTGCTGATTTTAATTATTGATGACAGTGCAGCAATGCGAATGATGGTTAAGCGTATGTTGCGTCTAGTCGGGCTTGACGATGCCGATGTCATTGAAGCCAATGATGGTGATGTTGGCCTGGCCAAAATTCTTGAAGAAGAGCCTGATCTGGTGCTGTGTGACTGGAACATGCCAACCATGACGGGTATTGAAGTGCTGGAAAGCTTGGCTGATGAGGATGTTGACCCCGTCTTTGGTTTCATTACTACAGAGGCTTCACAGGAAATGCGTGAACGAGCTACAAATGCTGGCGCTAGCTTCCTGATCGCTAAACCCTTTACTGAAGAATCAGTAGAAGAAGCACTGGGCCCCTACACAGACTTGTAAAAAACAATAGAATTCTTAGGAGTAACGAATGGCAACTGCCTTTAACATCCCCACCGAAGTTGAATTAAAAAGTTATCTAATGATGTTATTTGATGGCGCCGGAATTGGTCCAGGGCAAGTAATCGATGGCAATACTCCAGGCGCTATTATCGGAGCTTTTGTTGATGATAAAGATGTACCTGTTGCGGCCTGCGTTTGTGATATTGAGTTTGCGGCGTTTGCCGGATGCTCCATGACCATGCTGCCACCGGGTGCAGCAGAAGATGCGGTTAAGGATAAGCACCTTGAACCAATGATGCTGGATAACTTCAATGAAGTAATGAACATCTTTTCGCGCTTGTTCATGAACGATACAACACCACACCTACGCTTGGAAAAGTGCTACGCAGTTAGTGAAGCACCTGAGGCGGTTGTGGCTATCGCAAATGTTACTGATGATCGTTCTAATATGGAAATCGATATTCCACGTTACGGTAAAGGTAACGTGTCGTTTGTAGCAGTTTAATTTGCTGAATTGAAAACGGGGCTGCGAGATTTCGCAGCCCCGTTTTTTTGTGCCAGAAATTAATATTTATCGGATTTTTCGGATGCAGTATTTTGATTTGCCAGTAGGGTTTTGATTTCCGTTAGTTGTAGCTGTAGCACTTCGAGAGTTACCTCGTCCTCCTCGCTTTCTTCACGTCTTACCCGCTCATTTTCTTTTTCCAAAACGTTCACCACGATGCCGATAACAATGTTCAGGAAGGCAAAAGCAGTAAAGAAAATAAAGGATAAATAAAACAACCAGCTCAGAGAATAGACCTCCATCGTTTCGTACATGACATCGGTCCAATCTTCGAAAGTCATGATACGGAAAAGCGTTAGCATGGAGATGGAAATATCACCCCACAGTACTGGGTTGATGGCTTCGAATAGGAAACTGCCAATAGCGCCATAGATGTAGAAGATGATGAACATCAGCGCAACCACGTAACCCAGTTGTGGCATAGCACTAACTAGCGCATTAAGTAAAAGCCGCAACTCCGGCACAAAGGACACCATCCTCAGTACTCTGAAAATACGGATGGTGCGGCCTAGCAGGGCCATTTCGCTGTCTTCAACGGGTATCAGGCTAGCAATAACGATTAGCGTATCGAATAGATTCCAGGCATTGAAGAAAAACCGTGATTTATGCTCATCGCCAATAAAACGGATGCTGATTTCAGCTAGAAATATGAGTGTGATAACCCAGTCAAGCAGGGTGATGATTTGCTGGGCTGTCGCTGAAATATTATATGTTTTTGCGCCGACCAGTAGAGCAGAAATAATAATGACGCAGATAACAAAAGCTTCGAAGGCTTTGTGGCTCTGTAGTTTCGAAAAATGGTTTTTCAGTGTTTTGGTTTGCATATTTTTTATAAAAAATAATGAGAATAGAGCTGCTGATATGCGGCTCAAACGTTAAGTTTCAAGAGTAAAGGCTTTTGTCAGGCATAAAAAAGACCGCCTGAAAGCGGCCTTTCGCTGAAGTTTAAATGCTTTTTTTACATCTGTGATTGAAGGTAGTTAGGTAGTCCAATTCTTTTGATCAGTCCTAGCTGTTGTTCCAGCCAGTAGGCGTGATCTTCTTCTGTGTCTTCCAGTAATTTTTCTAGAATCTCACGAGTCTGATAATCCTTCTCTGCTTCGCATAGTTTAATGGCATCTTTTAATGCTTTATCGTCTGTGTATTCCAGTTGCAGGTCATTTTCAAGCATGTCTGGTACATCTTTGCCGATATTGAGACCGTTGCGAGTAGACATGTCGGGAGTGCCTTCCAAAAACAAAATGCGCCCGATTAGCATGGACGCGTGCATACGCTCATCTTCGGATTCATGGTTAATACGTTCAAACAATTTTTCCAGCCCCCAGTCCTGATACATGCGGGCGTGGATAAAATATTGGTCGATGGCTGCTAACTCTAAAGCCAATAGTTTGTTGAGCTCTTTGAGGACTTTTGCGCTACCTTTCATGGCTTGTCTCCTGTTAACTGGCTTTGGTTATATCTGTGATTGCAGGTAGTTTTCAATACCGGCGTTTTTAATCAGGTATTCCTGCGTTTCGATCCAATCGAGATGCTCTTCTTCGTATTCGAGAATTTCTTCCAGCAGGTCACGAGTGACGTAATCTTGGGCTGTTTCGCAATGAGCGATGGCTGCGCGCAGTACCTTCAGTTGCTCTAGTTGAAAGGCCATGTCACAACTGAGCATTTCTTTGGTATGTTCGCCAATGCGTAGATTGTTTAACTTTTGCAGGTTAGGCAGGCCTTCCAGGAAAAGAATCCGTTCGATAATTTCATCGGCCTGTTTCATATCCTTGATGGATTTTTTATAGGTTTTTTCGTTGAGCTGATTCAGCCCCCAGTTTTTATACATACGTGCATGCAGGAAAAACTGATTGATGGAGGTTAGCTCTGATGTGAGGACTTCATTGAGATGTTTGAGTACACCTTTTTCGCCTTTCATTTCTCTGCTCCCGGGTAGGTTCTTATGATTATTTTTATAGTCACAAATTATAGAAGAATAAGTAATCTAAATCATTGATTTTCAAGGTTATGGTAATGTAAACAAGAAGGGTTATCGTTAGCCTTGTAAGCTATTGATTTGACAGGATAGGTTTAAAAAAACGGGTGCTACTAAATTAGGAGGGGTATTGCAGGAGAAGTTTAGATCAGGTGGCAGGGTGGAGATTAAATTGCTGCGTAGCAAAGATCGTCCAGCATTTTGTTTTCAGCGTGATATTGCTTGATGACCTGCTTAGCTGTTTTACAGCATTGACCACAGTTACGACCGACTTCCAGGCGGCGACTAATGTCACGCATGCTGCTTGCGCCGTTATCCAGTTCTTCAATGATTTGTGAATCAGTTACTGCGTTACATACACAAACGAACATTTTTATAACCCGTCTACATTGCGAATAATGTAATAGTAATTATTCTCATTAAGATTATCAAGTAGATTTGTGGGGTTTTTGATTTATGTCATTTGTGGCTTTTTGCCCTGAATGTAATAGGCAAAGGCGATGATTTCGGCAATGGCGAGATAAAGCGCCTCCGGAATAGATTCCCCCAGTTCCAGTTGCGCTAAAACCTTAACCAGTTCAGGGTTTTCATATAGAGGTACACCATGCTCTCGTGCAATAGCAATAATTTGTTCGGCTATGTCGTGCTCGCCAGTAGCGGTGACAGTCGGTGTGTTTTTGCCATCATAAAAGAGCGCAACAGCCTGTGGAGTATTACCTGTTTGTCCTTGCTTCATGTTTTGATATCCACTAACTGTTGGTCGAGTCGTGTTTCTTTAATGTTGGGTTTACCTCGCCGACATTCCAGTTCTTCCACGTTGAGCCCTAGCTTATGCAGTGATTTGTTGAGGTGCTGCAATTCGCTGGTAATGCGTTGCAGTGTTTCAGGTCGGTCACTCCAGAAAGTGGCAGAAACACTGGTGTCGATAATTCGTAGAGTGGCAAAAAATTCGCCCAATTCTTCAAAATCAAAGCCCAATGTTATTTTCCAGATTCTGTGTTTCTCGCCATCCTGCCCTGATGATTCAGGGTGACGTTCCTCATTAATGTGTAGCTGGATAGGTTTGAATTGACCCTCAAGGAAAACCGGTATTTCAATGTTCCAACTATTTAACAATTGCCCGCCGTCACCATCGGCGCGAGGTGCCACCATGCTTTGTAGCTGACTGGCCTGAACCTGCGCCAGGCTGGCGGCAATCTGGCGTAATACAGTGCTTACTGCGAGGTCCAGATTGCTTGATTGGTTCGTCGCTTGTTGTTGTGGCTGGCTAGTGGTCAGGTTTGGATTTAAGAGTTGCAGTAGTTGGGTATTAATGGGCAAGTTTGATAGTGGTAGAGTGTTCGGGTTTGAGCCTGATGTTGTGCCTCGAGTGTCCGGCAAAACCTGTGTAATGCGTTGTAATAATGTCGCCTCAGCGGGGTTCGCGCTAACAGATGTGTTGCCGGCTCGAGCTAGTAATGGAATTAGTGAGCTGCTGAGTTTCAATAGTTGCGCTTTGAAGTCCTGGCCAATCACTTTTTCTAATTGGTGACCTAGTTGAGGATTATCACGTAACAGGGTCTGCAGCATTTCTCTGGCTTCGACCATTCGCGGTGTATTGACTTGTTGTGCAGAGCTGCTTTGTGGGCTCTGTTGTAAGTTGGGTGATTGATGTTGTTGCAATGCCTGCCGGTTGATAGATGTTTGTGTATCACTGCCTTTATGTAATTGGTTAATGCCAGGTGTGACATAGGTTGTGGCGCTCAAATTTAACGGCTTTGAAGTTTGTTTACCCTGACTGTTTTGCGAGGTGCTATTTTGTAGCAGTTGTTGAATTTGCGCTTGAATCAGCTTTATTTTTGCTTCCAAAAATACACCGCTCTGATTAACGCTGTTTTTTAATGCTGCCGGATTACTCAATTGTTTGAGGTCTGGAATGGTCGCCAGTAATTCCCGTATTTGATTTTTTGCCTGACCTGCCGGAACCTGCTCGAGTAATTGAAACAGCGGCGGCAGATTGTTTAGTAATAGTTTGGGACTTTGCTGTAACGGCAGCGCCTGTCGCAGCCCCTGCTGAAGTTGTATTAGTGTTTGATCCAAGGGTTGTGCTTTATTGGCCACTTCGACAACACGCAGCGCAGCATTGGTGGTGATTTCGACTTTTAATAACTGCCCCGCACTAAAGGCATAATTACTCTGGGTTTGTACTTGATTGCCGCTGATATTCAGCAGCACGTTGAAAACACGATTTTGAGGCTGTCCTGTGCTCGGCGGCAGGGCTTGATTTGAGCCCGACGAGAGCTGCGGGTTCTGTTGTGCTGTCTGTTGTGTCTGGAATAGTGTTTGTGCAGATGTTTGGTTTTGTACAGGAATCTGAGTACTGGATTGCACTACGGCGGTTAAAAGTGTGCCGCGTGGTAGTTGCTGCAGACTTGCTGGCAGCTCAGTCGACGGTGTCGAGGCGCCATTCGGTCCAGTGCTTGGTCCAGTTTGGACGCTGCTGGGTGGGGGTTTGATATCCATGGCTCGACTATATCATGTGGGGCGCATTTCTATATAATAGACGCTTTGAAATTGGCGTCGCCGATTAAAGACATTGAGCAACCGGATAGAGACTGCGGGTAACGAGTGAGCGAACGATTATTAGAAGGCATAAATTTGTGCTGTGAACGCGATCATCGTGTGCTTTTCGAATCTTTAAATATGGATGTCGGTGCGGGTGAAGTATTGCAAATTGAAGGCCCAAATGGCAGTGGTAAAACAACACTTCTGCGTGTGTTGACGGGGCTTAGCGAAGCCACCGAAGGTGAAGTACGCTGGTGCGGCGAACCTGTTCGCAAAGTACGTGAAAACTATTACCAGAAAATGCAGTATTTAGGGCATGCAGCAGGTATTAAACAGGCGTTGAGTGCACAGGAAAATCTGCGCTGGCATGCAGCATTGTCGGGCCTTGATTTCGGTGGGAAAATTGATGAAGCACTCGCTAAGGTGGGGTTGATAGGTTACGAAGATGTGCCCTGTTATACCTTGTCTGCGGGGCAACAGCGGCGGGTTAATCTGGCTCGTCTGTATTTGTTGTCTGCCAAGTTATGGATTTTGGACGAGCCTTTTACCGCTATTGATAAATCTGGTGTCAAAGCCATTGAAGAGCTGCTGATCCATCAGGCTCAGCAAGGTGGCGCAGTTATTTTAACGACCCATCAGGATCTTCAGCATGTGCCAGGTCTGCGAAAACTGGAGTTGAAATGATGGCTCAAGTTGACGAAAAGCAAGTTAAACGCGGTATTTTTACTGCTATGATCCGTCGTGATATGACGGCGGCGTTTCGGCATCCCAGTGATCTGATCAATCCGTTGATTTTTTTTATTGTGGTTGTTACGTTATTTCCGTTGGCTGTTACGCCGGAAAGTGATTTTCTGCGTGAGATAGCTCCCGGTGTATTGTGGGTTTCAGCGTTATTGGCAACATTGTTGTCGTTGGATATGCTGTTTCAAACTGATTTTCAGGATGGCACATTGGAGCAAATGTTGCTGTCACCGCAGCCTTTGTATGCTGCTATTTTGGCAAAGGTGGCAACGCATTGGTTGCTGTCGGGTTTACCGCTAACGCTGTTGTCTCCCTTGTTGGCGATGATGTTGTTTTTGCCGGGTGATGGAATACAGGCGCTGATGCTGACGTTATTGTTAGGTACGCCGATATTAAGCTTTATTGGCGCTATTGGCAGCGCATTGACAGTTGGGTTGAGAAAAACTGGTTTGTTGTTGTCTCTACTGGTGTTGCCGCTGTACATCCCGGTGCTGATTTTTGCGTCCGGTGCTGTAAAGGCAGCGGTAGCTGGCTTGCCAATCGTCGGACATTTGGCCTTGCTGGGCGCTTTGCTGGCATTGGCTGTGGTATTGGCACCGTTGGCGATTGCGACTGCGTTACGCATTAGTTTGAGTGGATAGCGTTTAAAAGGTTATAGAGTGAAAAGGTTTTTATAGAAATGTGGCGTTGGTTTCACAAATTAGGTTCGCCTAAATGGTTTTACGCAATCAGCGGACGCTGGTTGCCTTGGTTTGCGGTTGCCGCCTTGTTGTTGCTGACTGTGGGTACGGTTTGGGCGCTGTTGTTTGCGCCAGCTGATTATCAGCAGGGTAATAGCTATCGTATTATTTACATTCATGTGCCCGCTGCTTTTCTGGCGCAATCCGGCTATGTTATGATGGCTATTGCTGGTGCGGTTGGCCTGATCTGGAAAATGAAACTGGCCGATGTCATGGCCAAATGCTGTGCGCCGATTGGCGCTTCCTTTACTCTGCTGGCGTTGATAACCGGTGCCGTTTGGGGTAAGCCGACCTGGGGTGCTTGGTGGGTCTGGGATGCACGCCTGACTTCGATGTTGGTGCTGTTATTTTTGTATTTGGGCGTGGTGGCTTTGCAATCAGCTTTCACTGACAGAAATCAGGCGGCCAGAGCCAGTGCCTTGCTATCATTGGTTGGTTTGGTCAATATTCCTATCATTAAATATTCGGTTGAATGGTGGAACACTTTGCACCAGCCAGCCAGCCTGACGTTGACTCAAAAACCCACCATGCCTGCAGAAATGTGGGTGCCGCTGTTGATTATGGTGGCGGGCTTTTACTGCTTCTTCACTGTCGTTCTGTTTATGCGCGCGCGCGTTGAACTGTTGGATCGTGAGCGGCGTACCGGCTGGGTTAAAGACATTATTAGAGATAAGGGATAGGCCCTGGATGTATTTCGACAATTTTTCTGAATTTTTAGCGATGGGCGGACACGGACTTTATGTCTGGATTGCCTATGGTCTGACAGCGGTGATTTTTATCTTTAACTTGATAATACCTATTTTTAAACGCAAACGTATCATTGTCGAGCAGACTCGTCAGCTGCGTCGGGAGGAGCTCCATGCATCCAATTCGTAGGCAGCGTCTGTTCATTGTTTTGTTTGTGGTTGGCGGTATCAGCCTTGCCGTAGGTTTGGGCCTGTTTGCACTGCAGGAAAATATCAATCTGTTTTATTCACCGACTCAAATTGTCGAAGGTGAAGCGCCCCAGGATCAGCTGATCCGTGCGGGTGGTATGGTGGTGGAAGGCAGCGTTGAACGCGATACCGATAGCCTTAAAGTAGAATTTCAAATTACCGACTATGCAGAAACTGTCACTGTTGAGTTTGAAGGCATCCTGCCTGACCTGTTCCGAGAGGGGCAAGGTATTGTCACGCAGGGACGTATGCAGGGGGATCGTCTGATGGCGGTGGAAGTGCTGGCTAAGCACGATGAAAATTATATGTCGCCAGAAGTGGCCGAAGCGCTGGAAAAGGCGGGTGTTGATCCGCAGAATCAAAATAAAGCTAAAGCTGACTATTAATACTTTTATCCAACAATTTAGAGCCTCCTGATGCTACCTGAACTCGGACATTTTTCTCTTGCTCTGGCATTGTGCCTAGCTGTTATGTTGGCCGTCGTGCCATTGGTCGGGGCCGCACGTTCTGACCAGCTATGGATGGCGTATGCTCGTCCACTGGCCTGGGGGCAATTCTTCTTTTTAATGATCAGCTTTGCTTGTCTGATTGCTGCCTTTGTGGGCGATGACTTCTCGGTTGCTTATGTGGCAAAAAACTCCAACTCGGCATTACCCGTTGCCTTTAAGGTGAGCGCGGTGTGGGGTGCTCACGAGGGATCATTGTTGTTATGGGCGCTGATTCTGAGTGGTTGGACCTTCGCTGTTAGCGTATTTAGTCGTAAATTACCCGATGAGCTGGTAGCCAGAGTATTAGCAGTGATGGGCATGATCAGTGTTGGTTTTGTACTGTTCACGCTAGTTACCTCCAATCCTTTTGAACGTTACTTGCCGCAAATGCCAGCAGAAGGTGCGGATTTGAATCCGCTGTTGCAGGATATTGGTCTGATTCTTCATCCACCGATGCTGTACATGGGCTACGTGGGTTTCTCTGTGGCCTTTGCCTTTGCGATTGCGGCCTTGATTGGCGGTCAGTTGGACGCCGCTTGGGCACGTTGGTCGCGCCCTTGGACGAATCTGGCCTGGGTGTTTTTGACGCTGGGTATTGCGTTGGGAAGTTACTGGGCCTATTACGAATTAGGCTGGGGCGGTTGGTGGTTCTGGGATCCGGTTGAAAATGCCTCCTTTATGCCTTGGTTGGTGGGCACCGCACTGATTCACTCATTGGCTGTCACGGACAAGCGGGGCGCCTTTAAAAGCTGGACAGTGCTGTTGGCTATTTTCGCTTTCTCGTTGAGCCTGCTGGGAACATTCCTGGTACGTTCAGGAGTGCTGACCTCGGTACATGCGTTTGCGACTGATCCAGCGCGTGGTTTGTTTATCCTGATTTTCTTGATATTGGTCATCGGTGGTTCATTAACGCTTTATGCCGTACGGGCACCGGCGGTACTGAGTAAGCCGCTCTTTGGCTGGTGGTCTCGTGAAGTGTTGTTGTTGGTTAACAACGTTGTTCTTACGGTGGCAGCCATTACCGTGCTGTTGGGCACTCTGTACCCACTGATTATTGATGCCTTGGGCATGGGGCGTATCTCGGTAGGGCCTCCATACTTCAATGCCATGTTTGTGCCACTGATGAGTTTGCTGTTTGTGTTTATGGGGTTTTCCGCCAGTTCAAAATGGAAAAAAACCACCATGGCCTCCAGCAAAAAACTGTTGCTGATTGCCGCTGCCGTTAGCGTTCTGTTGTCTGTGTTGTTGCCATTTTTGTACGGAGCAGAATTCAATATCACTGCCGCTTTTGCGGTGTTGTTAGCACTGTGGATTACCTTAACGGCGTTGCTGGATGTAAGCGATAAAATGCGACAGGGCAGTGGCTCAGTGGGTAGCCGTCTGAAACGTTTGTCACGTAGCTACTGGGGCATGCAGTTGGGGCATTTGGGCATCGCCATGTGTGTTGTTGGTGTTGCTTTTACCTCCATTTATAGTGAGCAGCGCGATGTGAAGCTGGCGCCAGGTGAATCGGTGCAAGTGCAGGAATACAGCTTTGTGTTTGAGGGCGTACATCAGGTTGAGGGACCTAACTTTGATGCACAGGAAGGCCTAGTTCGAGTCTATCTTGATGGTCAGGAGAAATATCTGATGCAGCCTCAAAAACGGACTTACCGTGCCAGTGGCTCGCCGATGACAGAAGCCGCCATCGAACCCGGTTTTACCCGTGATTTATACGTGGCGTTGGGTGAACGATTGGAAGGTGATGCTTGGGCCGTACGTGTGCACTATAAAGCCTTTGTTAACTGGATTTGGTTGGGTGCTCTGGTGATGTCTTTGGGTGGTTTTTTAGCAATACTGGATAAGCGCTATCGTATTCGCCAACGCAAGCATAGTTCCAGTACAGGTACGACTAATTCATCACAGACCGTTGCTGGAAACGCATCGGTAGCTGAGGCAAATTAATGAGACGTGTTTATTTATTTGTTCCGCTGGTGATATTTTTGGTATTGGCGGTACTGCTTGGCAGGGGACTGATGTTGGATCCCAATAAGATGCCGTCGGCATTGATTGACCAATCTGTCCCCGAGTTCAATCTGCCTTCGTTGGCTTCCGAAGAACGGATACTGACACGCGCTGATGTGGTCGGTGACGTTAGTTTGATCAATGTGTGGGGCACCTGGTGTCCTTCGTGTATGCATGAGCACCCTTATCTTATGGAGCTAGCCAGTCAGATCCCCATTATCGGTGTTAACTATAAGGATGTGCGCGCCGATGCGGAAAAATGGCTGGTGAAGTTGGGCAACCCCTATGTGATGAATGTGTTTGATGAAATGGGTACATTGGGTATTGATTTAGGTGTGTTTGGCGCACCGGAGACCTATGTGATTGATCGCCAGGGTATGGTGCGTTACAAACACGTGGGTGTTGTCGACAAGCGTGTCTGGTTGGAACGCCTGAAGCCAGTGGTGGATCAGCTGCGAGGTGAAGGATGAAGCAGCTTTGTCTTCGTATGTTGTTATTGATCGGCTTTGTTGCATCAGGTTCAAGCCTGGCGGCGATCGACACCTATGAATTTGCCGATGAGCAAACCCGCGAACGCTTCCATCACCTAAACGAGGAGCTGCGTTGCCCTAAGTGTCAAAACCAGGCATTAGGTGATTCAAATTCAGCAATCGCAACGGACTTACGCCGTGAAGTTTATCGTCTGCTGAAAGAGGGTAAAACTGACCGGCAGATTAAAGATTTTTTGGTGGCGCGTTACGGGGAATACATTTTATATCGTCCGGAATTATCAAGTCATACCCTGATGCTGTGGCTGGCACCTTTATTAATGCTGTTGATCGGACTAGTTGTAGTGCTTGTACTGGTTAAACGTCGTCGAAGTGTTGTGCAAAGCACGACCTTGGATGTTGCTGAGCAAGAAAATTTGAAAACATTGCTAGAAGGTTCTGATACATCTAGTGAAGCGGAGTCGAACAAGCGTGATTGAAATGATGGATTTTTGGCTGCTTGTTGCATTGCTGCTGTTAGCCGCACTTAGCTTTGTCTGGTGGCCTGTTTTTATGCAGCGACGTAGTCAACCTGTTGCTGTTAGTCGAAAAGATTTGAATGTTCAGGCTTTTGAGTCTCAGGTTGCGGATTTGGAATCTGATCTTCAGGCCGAGCGTATTGATGCAGACCAATTTAATGCACTAAAAATTGAGTTGGAGCGTAATCTGCTGGGCGATGTTGCTCAGCAAGGTGGTGAGTCTGCTAATGCTCAGGCTACGCATAAGGGCTTGAGCCTGACGGCTGTGCTGCTGAGTGTGATGATATTGGTTGGTGGTTTAGGCCTATACATGAAGCTGGGGAGTAGCACGGTTTTACAGGAGATGGCGGCACAGCAGACCTTGGTGCATAAACTTTCCGAATTGGCTCCTGAGGAGCGTGTAGCTCTACTGGAAAAGGAAACGGTTAATAATCCTCAGCAAACGGATGTTTGGTATGCACTCGCTAACATCTATTTTCAACAGGGACGAGTGGATAAAACAAAATATGCCTATGACCAGCTATTAGCGGTGGTTGGTGAAGATTCGGTGTTACTCGCTGAATATGCTCAAATTCTGTTTTTCATGAACCAGAACAAAGTTACTCCTGATGTGTCAGCTATTGCTGAACGTGCCTTGAAAGTTGATCCTCGTAACGTGAGTGCGTTAGGCTTATTAGGTATTAATGCCTTTGAGAATGGCCTTTACTCAAAGGCTATTGCTGCCTGGCAGACTGCATTAAGTGTGGCACCCGATGCACAAGGGGCTGAAGCGTTACAACTGGGCATTGAGCGTGCGAGAGCGCTAATGGGTGATGAGCCTCAGGCTACAACTGGCGCAGAACTGACAGTGCTGGTGAGCCTTGATGAGGCGTTCGCAGCTCAGGTTGGACCAGAGCAGGTTGTGTTTGTATTGGCAAGAGCTGTAACAGGGCCAAAGATACCGCTGGCTGCACATAAATTACGGGTTAAAGATTTACCTGCGACGGTAACCTTGAATGATGAGATGGCGATGAGGCCTGAACTAAAACTCTCGTCATTTGACGACGTTGAAGTGTTGGCGCGAGTCTCAAAATCGGGTCAGCCAATTGCTCAAGCGGGGGATTTGCAGGGTAGTTTTAGGCCTGTTAATGTTAGCTCCCAGCAGGCGCCCATTAAACTTGTTATTGATCACGTTGTTGAATAATCTGGGCGACCATATTCGAAGTTATTTTTAACGACAACCCCGTTGCAAGGTTCTGCTGCTAATGCGCTTGAAGAGTATTAAATTAGCCGGATTCAAATCCTTCGTTGACCCGACAACGGTGCAATTCTCCAATAACCTGACCGCGGTTGTTGGTCCCAATGGCTGTGGTAAATCCAATATTATTGACGCCGTGCGCTGGGTGATGGGCGAAAGCTCTGCCAAAACCCTGCGCGGCGTTTCTATGACCGATGTCATTTTTAGCGGTTCCTCGGCACGTATGCCGGTGGGGCAGGCATCCGTCGAGTTGCTTTTTGATAATAGTGATGGTTCGTTAACCGGCGAATACGGTAAATTCAACGAAATCTCCGTACGCCGTCTGGTAACACGCGAATTACAGTCCACTTATTTTCTTAACGGCAGCAAATGCCGCCGCCGTGATATTCAGGATATTTTCCTGGGTACCGGTATGGGGCCACGCAGTTATTCCATTATCGAGCAGGGCACTATTTCACGTTTTGTGGAAGCTAAGCCGGAAGAACTGCGTAATTTTATCGAAGAAGCTGCTGGTATTTCGAAATATAAAGAGCGGCGCCGCGAGACTGAAAATCGCATTCGTCATACCAAAGAGAATCTTGATCGGCTTAAAGATATTCGCGAAGAGCTGGATCGCCAGATTCACCATCTACAGCGCCAAGCCAAAGCCGCTGAACAATATTCTGAACTGCGACAGCAGGAACGTACAGGCAAGGGTGAGCTGTTAGCGATCCGTTGGAGTGCATTAAATGATATCGCTGCCGGACAGGAAAAATTGGTTAACGAGCAACAGGTGCAGCTTGAGGCCGTACATGCCGAACAGCGTGCCATTGAAACAGCAATCGAAAAGCAGCGAGTGCTGCAAGCTGAGGTGAACGATAGCCAACAGCAGGTACAAAGTCAGCTGTATCAGGTCGGCACCGAGATAGCGCGTCAGGAACAGAATGTTCAGCATCAGCAGCAACGCGCTCAGCAGTTGGAAATTGAACTGCAACGTACCGAAAAGGCAAAACGTCAGGCGGCCGATGATCTGGAATCTGATCAGCAAAAGACGGAAATATTGCAGGAGCAATTGTTAGAGCTGGCGCCCGAAACGGAATTGCTGGCCGAACAGGAATTACAAAGTGCCGAACAGTTTGAGTTGGCTGAGGCCTCCATGCAGCAGTGGCAGGAAAGTTGGGATGAATTTAACCAGCAGGCTGCGGAGCCTCGTCAACGCGCCGAGGTGGAGCAATCTCGTATTCAGCATTTGGAGCAAACCATTGTTACCTTGCAGCAACGTGTAGAGCGTCTGCAACAGGAAAAAATTAGCTTTGGCGATAACCCGGAAGACAGTCATATTCTGGAGTTGCAGGAACAGATGGCGGTGCTTGATGAACGCTCCGAGCAGCATAAAGAGCGTGCCGCTGAATTAATGCAACAGATTGAGCTTCAACGGGAAAAGAATCAGCTGTTGAGTCAATCGCTGGATCAAGCACGTCGTTCTATGCAGGAGCAGCAGGGTCGTCATGGTTCATTGGAAGCCCTGCAACAGGCTGCGTTAGGTAAAACAGATGCACCCGTAGTGCAATGGCTGGAGAAAAATCAGCTGCACCGTTTGCCACGATTGGCGCAGAATTTACAGGTTGAAACGGGCTGGGAGCGCGCATTGGAAACTGTGCTGGGCCACCACCTGCAGGGTGTGTGTGTACATCAGGGTGCAGACCTTTCTAATGCGTTAGCTAACTTGGCTGAGGGTAGTATTACTCTATTGAATCCCGACCAGGCTCAAGCGAAGACAGCTGCCGGTGAGTTAAATACCCTGCTGAGCAAGGTGAATTCATCCTGGAATCTAAGTTCGTTATTGGCTGGTATTTATGTGGTTGATGATTTAACCACTGCGATGCAGCAACGTGAGCAGCTGGCCGCCCATGAATCCATCGTCTGTCGTGATGGTCTGTGGCTGGGGCGCGGTTGGATTCGTGTTACCCGCGAAGGCAATGAGCAGGCCAGTGTGCTGGAGCGTCAGCAGGAATTACAGCTGTTGGATGAACACATTGCTGAATTGGATGAGCAAATCGAAATCCAGAGTGTTGATCTCGATGCGGGTTTGTTGCAACTGAAAAATGCCGAACAGGCGCGTGAAACTGCCCAACAGGAATTAAATACCTTGCTGCGTCAGTATGCCGACTTAGCCTCGCAGTTAAGTGCCAAGCAGGCACGAATCGAACAGCTCGTCATGCGTCATCAGCGTCTCGATAACGACCTTGAAGAACACAGTGAGCAGCTGTTGCAGGAACAGGAAAAACTGGCTGAATCACGTTTAACCTGGCAGCAGGCATTGGAGGACATGGAAGAGGACGCTGCGCACAAGGAAGAGCTATTACAGCAACGCGATTGTTGCCGCACGCTACTTGATGATGTGCGCCAGCGTGCTCGCCATGACCGTGAACTGGCCCATCAAGCTGCCCTAAAGCAGCAGTCCATCACGACGCAACTGGATGCCTTAAATCAGGGTGTTGAGCGGTTGCACACACAACTGCAACATCTGGGGGAACGTGAAAGCAGCCTGCGTGAAGACATGGGCGAGTCAGCGATGCCGATGGACGAGCTTCGTGAAACATTGGGGATCCAACTAGAAAAACGTCTGCGATTGGATAACCAGCTGGCCGAAGTGCGAGCGCAGGTGGATAAGGTTGCCTATGAGTTAAGTCAGTTGGATCAAAAACGTCATCAGGCTGAACAACGACTGGAGGCAGTACGCAATCAGCTGGAGTCCAGCAGGGTCGAAGCGCAGGGCCTGCACGTGCAACGTGAGAATCTGGAAAGCCAGTTGCGTGAAATGAAACAGGATCTTAAAACACTTGTTGAACAACTGCCTGATGATGCCGCTGAGTCGAATTGGGAAAACACCCTGACGCAGCTGAAAAATAGGATTCAACGGTTGGGTGCGATCAATCTCGCCGCCATTGATGAGTACAAAACCCAGTCGGAACGTAAAACTTATCTCGATGCACAGAACGAAGACCTTGAAGAAGCGCTTGAAACGCTGGAGAATGCGATCCGAAAAATCGATCGTGAGACGCGCACCAAATTTAAGGAAACCTTCGACAAGGTTAACAGCGGTTTGCAGGATTTATTTCCGAAGGTGTTCGGTGGTGGTCATGCCTATCTGGAATTAACCGGCGAAGATTTACTTGATACTGGTGTCACAATCATGGCGCGCCCGCCGGGTAAACGTAATAGCACGATTCAGTTGTTATCCGGTGGTGAAAAAGCATTAACGGCGATTTCGCTGGTGTTTTCGATCTTCCAATTGAACCCAGCGCCTTTTTGTATGTTGGATGAAGTGGATGCGCCACTGGATGACGCCAACGTTGGTCGTTTCTGTCGAGTCGTAAAAGAGATGTCGGAAACGGTACAATTTATATATATTACGCACAACAAGGTGACCATGGAGATGGCAAGCCATATGATGGGCGTGACCATGTACGAGCCGGGTGTTTCTCGGCTGGTTTCCGTGAATATAGATGAAGCCGCAGAGTTAGTCGCGGTTTAAGATCAACTGATAAAAGAATTTGGTAGATATGGATTTTAACTTACGCGAGTGGCTTATTGTTGTCGGCGTTATCGTCATTGTGGGTGTCTTGATTGATGGTTATCGGCGCGTGCGTTCAGGTTCGCGTGGCCGTATTAAAATGTCGATCGATAAAAGTCAGAAATCTTCTGATGACGATCGCATGGATTATTTTAGTGGCGAGCTGCCTAACGGCGGTGCGCGAGTTGTAAACCGTTCCGGCGAAACTACGCAAGAAGCTAATGCCGTTCATGATTCCGTGGAACAACCGGTTTCTGCTTTTGATGTGGCGCATGACTTACGCCCTGATCCGTTGTTTGCTGATGATTTCGAACCAAAAATTTCTGTACCGGCTGATGATATCGCGGTAAATGACCTTTTTCCTGAGGCCTCTAAGCCCGTTGAGTCAATTCAACCAGAAGCTGTTACTGAAGCGGTAATTGACGAAAGTTTTACCGTGGAACCTGCCCCTCAACCTGAGCCCCCAAAAGCGGCTTTTCAGGAGGTTGAAGAGGTTATTGTCATGAACGTGTTTGCTAAGGATGATAGCGGTTTTAATGGTTCTGATTTGATGCGCGTTATTTTGGCCTGTGGTATGCGCTACGGTGAAATGGATATTTTCCACCGTGAAGAAGAGGGCATCGGCGCGGCGATTCAGTTCAGCATGGCTAACTTAGTCAAACCGGGCACCTTTGATCTTGATGATATCGATAAGTTTTTAACGCCCGGTGTGAGTTTTTTCTTGAGCCTGCCGGGTCCGAAAAACAGCATGAAAGCTTTTGATTATATGTATGAAACGGCTCAGTGCGTGGTGAAAAATCTCAATGGTGAGCTCAAGGATGAAATGCATAGCGCCATGACCAGCCAGACTATTGAGCACTCACGTCAAAAAGTACGAGACTTTGAGCGTCGACAGTTATCCTTGCTGCGTTAAGCTGTATTTTTTTTGTAACAATCCCCGTAATAATTTGCGTAAAGCCCTCACATGACCTCCGTCCAAGTTCAGCAGGAAATAGAGGCGTTACGCGCCGAACTCAATCAACATAACTATCGTTATTATGTGCTGGATGATCCGTCGGTGCCCGATGCCGAATACGATCGTCTGCTACGCCAATTGCAGCAGCTTGAAACCGATAATCCACAGTTAATCACGGCCGATTCGCCGACCCAGCGCGTCGGCGCTCAACCCTTGTCCGCCTTTGGAGAAGTCGCTCACGAAGTGCGTATGTTATCTCTCGATAACGCCTTTGATGACGATGAAATGCGTGATTTCGAACGCCGCATTAAGGATCGTTTGAAGGATTATGCCGGACTTGAGTTTGCCTGTGAGCCTAAGCTGGATGGCATTGCCGTCAGCCTGCTCTATGAAGATGGCCTGTTTGTGCGTGGAGCAACACGTGGCGATGGCCAAACCGGCGAAAACATCACCCAGAATTTACGCACCGTACCTTCTATCCCGCTGAAATTAATGAGTAGTGGCTGGCCGCAACGCCTTGAGGTGCGTGGCGAAGTTTATATGCCTAAGGCCGGCTTTGACGCTTTTAATCAGCAGGCGTTGGCGAAGGATGAAAAACCTTTCGTCAATCCACGGAATGCCGCTGCGGGTAGCCTGCGACAACTGGACGCCAGAATAACGGCTAAACGACCGCTGGAAATGTGCTGCTACAGCGTTGGCGTGGTAGAAGGTGGCGAATTACCCGTCAATCACAGCGAGGTGTTGAAACAGTTACATGGTTGGGGTTTTCGGATCAACGACCAGATGGCTGTGGTGCAGGGCATCGAAGGTTGTATTGCGTATTATCAGAGTTTGCAGACCCGCCGTGATAGTTTGCACTATGAAATTGACGGTATTGTTTTCAAACTCAATTCGCTGGAATTACAGCAACAGGTAGGCTTTGTATCACGCGCACCGCGCTGGGCGATTGCCTATAAATTTCCCGCCCAGGAAGAAATTACTCAGTTGCTGGATGTCGAGTTTCAAGTGGGGCGTACCGGCGCTGTCACCCCGGTGGCGAGATTGGAACCGGTTTTTGTAGGCGGTGTGACGGTCAGTAATGCTACGTTGCACAACGGTGATGAAATTGAACGCCTTGGCGTACGTTGTGGCGATACGGTAATTGTGCGTCGCGCTGGTGATGTGATCCCTCAGGTTGTGCAAGTCGTGCTCGAAAAACGACTTGAAAACAGCCAGTCGATTGAATTCCCCGCGACATGCCCGGTGTGCGATTCGGATGTGATTCGCGCTGAGGGTGAAGCAGTGGCCCGCTGCACCGGCGGTTTGTACTGTGCAGCGCAGCGTAAAGAAGCTATTAAACATTTCGCTTCCCGAAAAGCCTTTGATGTTGAAGGCTTGGGCGACAAGCTGGTGGATATGCTTGTCGACCAGCAATTGATTAACAGTATCGCTGATCTATTCCATCTGGATCATGCAGCAGTTAGTGGTCTTGAGCGTATGGGTGATAAATCCGCCCAAAACTTGTTAGATGCTCTGCAAAAGAGCAAGCAAACTACCATGGCACGTTTTATCTATGCGTTGGGAGTTCGTGAAGTAGGTGAGGCCACGGCAGCCAGTCTGGCGAACCATTTTTCTGAGTTGGATGCGTTAATGCAGGCCAGTGAAGAACAGCTATTAGAAGTGGATGATGTAGGGCCGATTGTGGCGAACCATATCGTGCAATTTTTCCAGCAAAGTCATAACCAGGAAATCATTACAGCGTTACTGGCCGAAGGTGTGCAGTGGCCAGTGATTGAGAAAAAAACGACTCAAGAAATGCCCCTCGTTGGTCAGACCTGGGTATTGACCGGTACATTGGAAACTTTAACGCGAGACCAAGCCAAGGAGCGGCTTGTGGCCTTGGGTGCTAAAGTCAGTGGCAGCGTCTCAGTAAAAACTCACTGTGTGGTAGCTGGCGCCAGCGCGGGTTCAAAACTCAGCAAAGCCGAGGCGCTGAGTATAGAGGTGTGGGACGAAGCCGCGCTGATCGTTTTGCTGGAGCAATTGGAGACTTCCTAATTTCTAAAGTTTTGCTACACTGAAGCGAAATAAGAAAAAATTCCTTGAGGACAGTATGTCGGAAGGCAATCGGAATTCAGCGGACGAACACATTATCGATAAAATGAGCCACGAGCGTTATTTACGCACCGGGCGCTCAAGTCGTAGCCGAATTAAAATTTTAGGGCTGACAATCACATTGGCTGTAACCCTGCTGGTGTTAATTGTGGTCTCTATATACAGTGCTAGTAAAATTTCATCGCTCGGTGGTGAAAATATGGTGCTGGATCGTAAGCTGAAGAGTTCTGATCAGAAAATTCAGGCGCTGAAACCACAGTTAGAAAAAATGCGCGTTGAACTTAAAGATCTCATTCAAAAACGCTTCCCTAACCTGCAACCACTTGTAATCAATACTATGCTTGAGATCAATGAAGGTCTTATCAAGCAGGTGGTTTTCACCAAAATTAAACAGGGCAAACAGGATATTTATAAATATCTTGTGGTGGTAGAAAATGCGGCAGTTAAGAAAATCAATCCGAGTTTCCGTGTTCTGTTATTTGACGAGTTTGGCGTTCACGTAGGCAGCGCCGACGTCGTTGATAAACGAGCTCTTCATGCGGGTGAAAGCCGGGATTATACCGCTGAGTTTGAGCTGCTGTTTAAGACGACTCCAAAACACTTTTATATCGAAGATTTGAGCGCACATTATTCTAGCGTAGCCAATTAGTACTCTGCAAAATAATTAAGGCATTTTTTGCCGACTCACAAATCCTGACCTAGACTTAGACAGGTTGGTCGTACATCCGGTGCTAAGTGCACCGTCTCTGCTTGTTTGGCCTTTGTTCTTACCTTTTAGCTAAGGTGCTGTTTTTAAATTAGTTTTATATCAAGGTGAACCCGTCATCTACCTTCGAGTAAATGTCATAGACACGCCTTGACGATGAATGGAGCCGTTATGTTAAATCATGCGTTGTTAGTTGATGATTCTAAGTCTGCGCGCTTTGCGTTGCGTAAATTATTGGAACGTAATGGTCTGCGGGTCGATATCGCAGAAAATGCCGAGCAGGCGCTGGGGTATTTGAATGACAATCATCCTGATGTGATTTTTATGGATCATCTCATGCCGGGCATGGATGGTTTTGAAGCAGTCAGAATTATAAAGAACCAACCAAACACAGCAGGCATTCCAGTGGTGATGTGTACCTCAAAGGATGGCGATGCCTATGCAGCAGAGGCTCTGGCTATCGGTGCGGTTGATATCCTTTCCAAGCCAGCTACGCCTGGTTCATTGGAGGTTGTGCTAAGTAAACTCTGTGAAGCCGCAAAAGACATTTCTGTCGCTTCGGGAAAAACTGGAGCGACTATTGAGGCGACAACAGAGCAACTTTTTGAGCAGGTTGCTGGAGCTTATGCCGTTGATCAAACCGAACCGGAGATACTTGCTAGTAAACCGGTTATGCCCATTCTTGAGGATGTGGTGGTGCCCGTTGAAGAGATTCAGCGTGTCGCAACAGTGGCTGCTCAGGAAGTAGCTGAACGTGAAGTTGCTGACCAGGTTGCCAGACAGGTGGCTAAGAAAGTTCCTGAAATGCGCGAAATGGTGATGGCGAATTTTGACTCTGTAGTGCGTAGCATGCTCAAGGGTTACATTGATGAAGCGATGGAGCATGCGAAGCAGGACTTTGCGGAGATTGTTCGCAGCGAAGCCAGCAGAGTCGCCGATGAAATCAGTCATGAAGTGCTTGAAACAAATGTTAAGGCCAGTGTGAAAGCGGTTGAAGAGGCAATGCACCGTGAAATGAATGAACATTTGGCGGAAGTTTATACGAATATTGGGGACCTTAAAGCCAACCTACATCTTAAAAAGGTTTCACCAGATCTCCAACAGGAGCTGCAAAGTCAGTCTCGAGATGCTGCTGAAGACGTGTCGCGCGAAACCTTGGCTGAGGCGTCAAATGTTGCTAAAGAAGCCGCGCAAAGTGTTGCCAAAGATGTTGTTGAAGAAGTTAGTCAGCGTATTGAGGCAACCGTGGACGCTAAAATGTCCAGCGCTCTAGAGAATGTGAATCAAGTGGCGCGTACTGAAGCGGCAGAAATTGCCTGGAAAAAGGTTGAGGAATCCCAGAAGGTTGTGCAGGGAAAAATTGGATCAGCCAAAACTGTTGGCGTGTTAGCCCTGTTGGCGGCAATAGGTGCCATCGTTATGAATTTTGTAATGTAATACACATATTTTAGAGACTTACAGCCCCGTTTCGTCGCCGCGCGAAACGGGGCTTTTTTATGGCGAATGATTTAGGTTTTTGAGTCTTCGGCTCTTTTCATACGGCTGTATCGCACAAACATCATTGTGGCTGTAAACAGGGTGATGCTGGCGACAGTTTCGATGCCTGAAAAGAGTGGCTCCCTGCCTTGCATTAAATTTGTTATCGCCATGATGATATAGAGTAATAGAACACAGCTCATATATAGATGGGCCATGCTTTTGCCACGCAGCAACCAGGGTAGAAAGACAAGCAGGGGTACCGTTTGAATTAATAGTACATCTAGAGCGCTAACTGATGGCTCTTTGGAAAACCAGCTGATGATTAATGCCGCCAGCAGGGCAGCATAACTGAAGAGTGTAACTCGACGGCTGACCTGCACTCGTTTGTTAAGATTCATGAGTTTTCTCCTGCTAGTTTCAGGGCCAAGATGGCCAAACGTTTACCCTGTGCTTGGCACAGTGATAGCTCAGCATCTGTTAGCGGTAAGTTATTGTCGCTGCCCGCGACATGGGTTGCGCCATAAGGTGTGCCGCCGCTTTGAGTGCTGATTAACTCGGATTCACTGTAAGGGATGCCGCTGATAACCATGCCGTGGTGTAATAGTGGAAACATCATGCTGAGCAGCGTGGTTTCCTGACCGCCGTGTAGGCTGGAGGTGGAGGAAAAAACACTGGCCGGTTTGTTGATCAACGCACCACTGAGCCACAGCCCGGAGGTGGCGTCAATAAAGTATTTCAGTGGCGCCGCCATATTGCCAAAGCGAGTAGGGCTGCCCAGCGCCAGACCGGCACAATTACGCAAATCTTCTTCACTGCAATAGATAGCGCCCTCTTCGGGAATGTTGTCGGCAACTGCCTCACAGACCGTAGAGATGGCTGGCACAGTGCGCAGGCGCGTTTCGATGCCTTCGACTTCATTGATGCCACGAGCAATGCGTTGCGCCATTTCGGCGGTGGCGCCGTGGCGACTGTAATAGAGTACCAGTACGTAGGGTTTTTCATCTGTCATTACAGAATCTCCAGAACCTGTTCAGGCGGACGCCCCAGTGCAGCTTTGTCATTAGCGATAACAATAGGACGCTCGATCAGCTTGGGGAAGTCATGCATGGCTTGGACAAGCTGAGCTTCGCTAAGGCTGTCATCCTTCAGGTTGTTCTCCTTGTAGGCATCTTCACCCTTACGTAGCAGTTCGCGCGCGGAAATGTCCAGTTTGCTTAACAGGTCAGTAAGTTCATCGTTGCTGGGTGGCGTTTCCAGATAAAGAACAATTTCTGGCTCGATATTTCTTTCTTCCAGCAAAGCCAGTGTCTGGCGTGATTTGGAACAGCGCGGGTTATGGTAAATAGTGACACGGCTCATGGAATTTACTCTCCTGAAAACAGGGCTTTCTCTAATAGCCCCCGACAACTTACAATCAGAGGCCTCTACATAAAGAAAAAGCCTCAATCAATATGGATTGCGGATTTTAATGCATTTTGGATCATCAATGTGAAAATAAAGCTGCGACTAATACGACTTACCTTGGCATTGTTCTGTACAGGCTTGCTCAGTGCCTGCGGGCAGCCGGAATTTGTTGACGCCCAAGGCAACAATATTGAGTGGTCGGATTATGACGGTCAGTGGCTTGTGGTGAATTTCTGGGCTGAATGGTGCGAACCCTGCCGAGAGGAAATTCCTGAGTTAAACCAGTTGCACAGCGTTGAGAATCAAAGTGTGTTGGGTGTGAATTTTGATAGGCCGAAACTGACCGAGCTGCAACGGCAGATCAACGCGTTGGCGGTACAATTTCCTGTTATTTTCAGCGAGCAAAAACAGCGTTTAAAGGAACTAACTCCGCAGGTTCTGCCTACCACCTATGTATTTGGTCAGCAGGGAGAATTGTTGAAAACACTGGTGGGACCACAAACTCAGCAGAGTATTGAGGCTGCTATGAATAAAAGTCAGGAGAGCATTAACTGATGGCAAAAATCTGTGTGCACGGCTTTGTTTCTGGCAAGGTTCAGGGTGTCTGGTTTCGTCAGTCTACCAACGAGCAGGCGCTTAAACAGGGTGTCACAGGCTGGGCCAAAAACCTCAGTGATGGCCGTGTCGAGGTGTTGTTGTGTGGTGAGCAGCAGGCTGTAGCCAAAGTCCAGGCCTGGTTGCGTGAAGGGCCTGAACTGGCGAGAGTTGATGAGGTTATTTTCGACGAGCTGGATTACCAACCTGTAGAAGGTTTTGTCACGGGTTAATTGCCTGTTTTTCGTGCCCGCGATTTAAATCTGGCTCTTTAGCTTTTTAATCAGAGACTGCATTTCAGCATAGTTGAAACCTTCTGAAGCAGTTACCGAACTACATAAATTTGCACCGGCCGGAAAGCAGGGCGATTTTTGTTTGAAGAGTTGCAGGGCTTTTCCATCACCCTTCAATATATCTCGAATCACCAAAGGACTTAACATGCCCGCCGTCTCCATGACGGGGCAGGACACCATGTTGTGCAGGGCGGTTAACAACTTGGGACCGATAAACTGCGGCGGCATGCGGCCCTGATTGGCGCGTAACAATTGTTCGGCGCTGGCGGTGTAATAATCCAGAAAATGATTACCTTGACAGAACATCATAAAGGCGTTGTGTACCTTGGTATAGGCTCGTAGTTTTTGGTTCTTATCCTCCTGAACCCACACTTCTCTGCCCAGCGCGAAAGAGCTTTCTGGCAGAATAAATTGTTGAGGGTTGAAGATCAGAAAGTCAGCGTCGCACCAGATGACACGCTGGTAGCCCTCTGCTAAAGCTTGCTGCATGGCCTTTAAACGGGCGAGGTCGCTGGCGATGACCTTTTTAATCTGAGTCTTCTCGATAAGCTCCGGGTCAAGCGAATCAAAAATTTCATCGCCCTGCCATTGGTAGTCGAATCCACTGTCGGCAGCCCAAGACTGAGTCGAATCGATGCACTCTTGCAGCCAGGCAAATGGCAAAGGGGTGCGATGGGATTGAATTACTAGTGTATGTTTCAATGTTCTTCAGGAGACCAGAAGGATAATTGTTTATTTTGGGTCTCAGCATAACGTATGCGAGTTCAGTAGTTATGCTGACGTCTCTAGTTGTTGGTATACCAGCGTCGCTCCCACGCCAGGAAGACTTTTTCCGGGTATTTGGTTTTACCCAAGCTGCCGTTATAACGCGCCAATGCACGGATCATGTCGCCCTTTTCCTTTTTAAGGTAATAACTGAGGATGGTGCAGCCGTAGCGTAGATTAGTATCGATATCCATCAGATTGTCATCTGGGCGGCCAATTTCTTTTTTCCAGAAGGGCATGACCTGCATGAGTCCGCGGGCACCCACATAGGACAAGGCATAGTGATCAAAGTAGCTTTCTACCTGTATCACCGATAGCACTAATTCTGGTTGCAGCTTGGCGCGGGTGGCCTCACGGTGTATGGCCCTTAATAATTCCAGACGTCTTTTGTCATCTTTGATGAAACGCTGCAGGCGCCCCGACATATCTACCAGCCAGACTTCAGCGTCGAAGCGATCCCCAAAACTGTCGGCCTGATTAATCGTTTGCTTGAGAACACTGCGTAACTCGGAATCAACCTGGCTTGCATGGGCCGGTGCTGAAAAGAACAGCAATAGTGAGAGGCACAGCGTGAGTAGGTTACAAGAAAATAGATGCATGGAGTGTCGGGTTTGTTGAAGATACGTTTACAGTGTAGACGAATTTATTGCTGATTGTCCTGTACCGCAGCTTGTGGCTATAAAATTTATAGTGGTTTGGTGTTGGTCGTAGCTTGCTGGCCTTGCGCCTTTAGTTTACATGTGGGCGAACCTAAAACTGCTATTAGGGTCAGAGGTTTCGTAAATTGTCGCTAAATAAATTAACTGGAGACTGCGCGATGAAGTGCAAGGCGTTGTTTATTATCCCCGTGTGTTTGCTTGTAGTTGCCTGTAGTACTAACCCTTCGGCAACAACCTATAGTCGTGATCAAACGCTTTCTGTTCAGCAGGTACAATTGGGTACGGTTGCGTCTGTTCGGCAGGTGCAAATTGAAGGTACACAAAGTGGTGTTGGTGCAGCTGCGGGTACGGTGATTGGGGGTGTTGCAGGTAGTGATATTGGTGGTGGTAAAGGTAGCACTATTGCAGCGGTTGTTGTGGGTGTTGCTGGAGGTTTGCTCGGTAATAAATTGGAAAATGCTGTGACGCAAAAGGCTGGACTTGAGATAACGGTGCAGCTGGATAACGGCAACGCTGTTTCAGTGGTGCAGGCAGCTGAAGAAAACTTCCAGGTGGGTGACCGGGTCCGTTTGTTAACCAGCAGTGGTACAGCGCGTATCAGTCATTAAACCGGTTGAGGCCTCCGGTTGTATCTTTCGTCAGGTAATTATTTGTCGGGGTTTTTTAACCCCGTTTTTTTATAGACGCTAGCAAAATAGCTAGTGGGGAAATCGTTATGTTTAAATCTTTGTTTTGTGCGTTTGTTCTGTGTGTGATGGCTTATCCAGCACAGGCGACTGACCTGTAACAATACGAAGCTGCTATAGCAAGCTGGACGCGAACGCTGGAACAGTTCGTTGATGAACAGGGGCGGACGGATTTTCACTCGCTGGCTGACAATGCTGACGATCTTGTTCACATCGTGCGTTTTATTGAATCCACTAGTCCAGCGTCTAATCCTGAGTTGTTTGCTACGTAGGATGATGTGTTGGCTTACCACCTTAACGCCTATAATGCGTTAGCGATGTACGGTGTCATCAGTGAAAATATTCCCGCTGATTTTGACAGTTTTTTCAAACGTTTGAGCTTTTTTAAATTTCGTTCGGTGGTGATTGGAGGTCAGAAAACATCACTCCAGAATTATGAAAATGATGTGATCCGGTTATTCGGTGAGCCCCGTGTACATTTTGCGCTTAACTGTATGGTGCGTGATTGTCCGCGCTTGCCGATGCAGCCCTTTAACGGTGAAACATTGGAACAGCAGTTGGAAAGTGCCACGCAGGAATTTTTTGACAAGGCTAAACACATTCGTGTCGATGAATACAAACGCATCCTGTACGTCTCCAAAATTCTTGATTTTTACACCGAGGATTTTGTGCCCTCTGGTAAAGCAAAAGACCTGCTTGGTTACGTGAATGGTTATGCCAAGATGAAAGTGCCAGCGGATTATCGCGTAAAATTTATTGATTATAATTGGACTATTAATCAGCAGCCTGAACAGCTGGCTGGAGCCAGTTTTGATACTAACGAGCAGCTTAATTAAGTTTTATTGGTTTGGATCAAGGTCTATGAAGCGGAATTGCCTGACCATGGCGTCTGATTTCAGATAGCAATTCAGATAGCAATTCAGGTAATACAAATGACAGACATTATTAACATCGGTATCGTAACCGTCTCCGATCGCGCTAGCCGCGGCGAATATGAAGACCTTGGTGGTCCAGCCATTGAAGAGTGGATCGGGAAAGCTATTACCAACGACTGGCAACCGGTTAAACGGGTGGTACCGGATGAGCAGGATCAGATTGAGCAAACATTACGTGAATTGTGTGATGAGCAGGGCTGCCACCTGGTGGTGACAACTGGTGGAACGGGACCTTCTAAACGTGATATTACGCCAGAGGCTACGGCGGAGGTATGCGACAAGATTATGGATGGTTTTGGTGAGCTGATGCGTTCAGTCTCGCTGCAATATGTACCTACTGCGATTTTATCGCGTCAGATCGCCGGTATCCGTGGTGAATCATTGATCGTAAACTTGCCAGGGAAACCCAGCGCGATAGCTGATTGCCTAGAGGCCGTTTTCCCCGCTATTCCCTATTGTATCGATTTGATTGAAGGCTATTATCTGCACGCCAATGAACAATTTATTACCGCATTTCGCCCTAAACCCAAGTAGTTTACCTGATAATTTGACGCATCAGGAGTTGCTCGCGTGAGCGCTTCTGGGCGTCGAAAAAGGTTCGGTTTCTGGCGCATCAGCCTGATTGTTCTGCCCCTGGCTTTCATCCTTCTGCCAATAGGCATTCTGAGCGCGATCAGTGACTTCACACCATTGGTGACTGAGTCAGTGAAGATCGATTCCAACAGCGCCGTCAAGGCTCGGCGTATCGTCAAACAGTTTTACCGGGGCTTGATGCGGCCCGCTTCAGCACCAAGTTCCAAAGTCTCCCTGTCAGAAATCGACCTTAACGAGGTGCTGGCGTTGGCGGTGCGAGGGATTCGTGCAGCAAAGGCGCAAGCGCGTATTGATTCCAATGGGTTGACGGGAAAACTCAGCCTACACCTGCCTCAAAATCCCTTTGGCAACTACATTAATGTGACAGCTAATATTGAGCCGTTCAGTGATGGTCTGAAAGTTAGCAAACTGACGGTTGGGGGTTTAAAACTATCGGGGCGGATTTTGCTTGGCATTGCCGAGTCCCTATTAAACCGTGCGCTGGAAGGTGAAACATTAGGCACGGAGCTGCTGGCCTCAATTGAATCACTAACGGTCAATCATTCACGGCTGACGGTGGTTTATCATCCAGTGTTGAATTTCAGAAACAAAGTGAACCGTCTTAAGCAGCAGATTCAGCTAGGCAAGGATGATTCTCAACAGGTGCGTAGTTATTACCAGCAACTGTGCACATTTCGTCAGCAGGGGCCAACAGGCGGCTATGCGTCGCTGGGCTCCTACTTAAGTCATATATTTAATTATGCCCAGCAACGCAGCCTGGCAAGTGATGAAGCCGCCGAGGAGAATCGAGCCGCGTTGTTGGCGTTGGCGCTGTTTTTAGGGTCGGATAAATTCGACACGCTCATTGGCGCGTTAGATGCCAGTACCTGTAGATCGGCGCGGGGTTATATTGGTTTAGCGAATCGCAATGACCTGCGACTGCACTTTATCTTCTCAGCCGCCTTGCAGGTGATTTCCAACAGCGGTGTGAGTTTCTCTATTGGCGAGTTTAAAGAGCTGTTGGATACGGAAAGAGGTGGTTCCGGTTTCAGCTTTGCTGATTTAGCGGCCGATAGAGCGGGTATTCGTTTTGCCGAATTGGCTGTTGCTGATTCCAGCGCGGAACAGCTGCAACAAAAGGCCTCTGAACTTGCTAAAGAGACGGTGTTCTTCCCGTCAATCTCGGGTTTACCTGAGGGTATCGGCCAGCAGGAATTTGAGCAACGCGGCGGCATAGAAAGTGATTTTTATAAAAAATATCTCGCGACTATTGAGCAGCGTATCGATCGATTACCGCTTTATCAAAAGCCTTAACGTATAAACAAAACTGCCCGCAGTAGCGGGCAGTTTCAGTGCTTAATCGATTGTTTCTTAGTCCTTCAGTGTTTCTTTGATAAAGGCAACGGCCTCATCGGCGGGTAGGTCCTGACGCTGCTGACTGCGACGTTCCTGATATTCAATCTGGTTTTCCTTCAGACCACGATCGCTGATCACCAGACGGTGAGGAATGCCAATCAAATCCATGTCGGCGAATTTAACGCCGGGGCTGGTTTTCTTGTCGCGGTCATCCATAAATACATCGATGCCCAGATCCTGCAGTTCCTGGTAAACGCGGTCAGCGGTTTCTTTGACCTGCTCGGATTTATCGTAGTTCATCGGTACGATGCCGACTTGGAATGGTGCTAAACCGGCTGGCCAG